>Ga0080006_1122467_pt1 | contig 290133 bp, 264 predicted proteins | sample RS3BMetagenome_FD_69209 | JGI IMG/M metagenome (GOLD analysis project Ga0080006, IMG submission 69209) | Ferric oxide microbial mat and aquatic microbial communities from Rainbow Spring, Yellowstone National Park, USA - RS3B (SPADES... ...
AGAAACTCCCGGACTAGGTCCTCCCGGTCATCCGCAAAATCGGCAACATCCGAGCAGCCTCTCCGCCCCGCAGAGCGTTGCCGTCAGCGCAATCGTCAACAGCCTTCCCCGCTCCCCCCTTCCCAAATGCGATTCCCCAGCTCCGCGCGCCGTGGTAGGCCAGATAGCAACCGAAAAGGACGTGACAGAACTTCGTTCTCCCGGCAGAGTGCAGAGCCTGCTCGTTGCCTTTGGTTTGTAAGCTTCTGCGTCGCTCCGTCTTCACATGGCCGTTTACACCGACGTTTCCGACGAAAGTTTAATTGCCTTCCTTGCCGAGTATGATCTGGGAAGCCTGGTTGCGTTCCGTGGCATTGCCGAAGGGGTGGAGAATTCCAACTACGTGCTTCGGACTACGGCCGGGGATTTTATTCTGACACTCTACGAAAAGCGGGTTGATCCGGCCGATTTGCCATGGTTCTTGGGCTTGATGGAGCATCTGGCGCAGCGCGGGATTTTGTGTCCGCGCCCGGTGCATGGCCGCGATGGCGCCGCGCTGCGTCAATTATGCGGCCGTTATGCGGCGATTACGACCTTTCTGCCCGGGGTCTGGCCCCGACATGTCAAAGTGGAACACTGTGCGCAGGTCGGAGCGGTTCTGGCACGGCTGCATCTTGCCGGAGAGGATTACCGGCCAAGGCGAGACAATGCACTCGGGCCGCACGCATGGAAACCGCTCTTTGCGCGCTGCTCCGGGCAAGCGGATGAAATTCGCACGGGCCTTGCAGCAGAACTGGCAGAGGCGCTTGATCGAATCCTTGCCGTATGGCCAGCCGAGCTCCCGACGGGTCAGATTCATGCCGATTTATTTCCAGATAACGTGTTCTTCTTGGAAGGGGCCGTCTCCGGGGTCATTGACTTCTATTTTGCCGCTACGGATTTCTACGCCTACGACATTGCCATATGCCTCAATGCCTGGTGCTTCGAAGCCGATAGCAGCTTAAACGTTACCAAAGCACGCGCCTTATTGCGAAGCTATGAAGAGGTGCGGCCGCTGACAGCGGCGGAGCAAGACGCTTTACCTGTGCTGGCTCAGGGCGCCGCCATGCGGTTTCTTCTGACGCGGCTTTATGATTGGCTTTACACCCCGGCGAACGCCCTGGTGGTACGCAAAGATCCGCTGGAGTATCTTCGTCGGCTCCGATTCCATTTGAATGCGCCCGGTGCGGGAGCCTATGGCCTCTGATCACGCCCTTCCCGTTGTGGAAATCTGGACCGACGGCAGTTGCAAGCCCAATCCCGGCCCCGGAGGGTGGGCGGCGATCTTGCGCTCGCGGGGGCATACGCGCGAGCTTTCCGGCGCCGAGGCGCACACCACCAACAACCGCATGGAACTGACCGCCGCCGTGATGGCGCTGAAGGCGCTGAAGCGTCGCTGCCGGGTCATTCTCCATACGGACAGCGAGTATCTCGCCCATGGCATTACCCAGTGGGTGCAGGGCTGGATACGACGAAATTGGCGCAACGCGCGAGGCGAACCTGTTGCGAATGCCGACCTGTGGCAAGCGCTGCTCGCCGAAGCAGCCCGGCATGAAATGCGCTGGCAATGGATCAGGGGACATGCCGAAGATGCGATGAACCTCCGGGCTGATGCGCTCGCTGCTGCGGCGCGGGAAAACTTGGCTTCGGCGGATTCTTAGTAGTTAAAGGGGATGACAGACGCGCAGGAATCGTTCAGGTTAGGAGTCTCCGAGCTCAAAGAGGCCGGAAAGTCAAAAAGTTAAACAATCTTTGTCGCAGAGGAAACAACGCCTATGACCAATAAGCTTCATCGTCGAGCGCTGCTGCGTGCCTCCGGGCTCGCCTTGGCCAGCGCCTCTCTTGCCGCGACGCCGTTCGTTCCCGGCAGAGCTGCAAACAAAAAGAAGTTTAAAATAGCGCTGTCGAACTCCTATATCGGCAACAAGTGGCGTATCGAGATGGAAAACCTCTTCAAGGCCGCGCTGCTGATGGAGCCTTACAAATCGGAAGTGATTGGTTCTTGGTTTAACTCCGGGAACGACGTATCCAAACAATCGCAGCAAATGTCGAACCTGATCGCTGAGCGCGTGGACGCCATTGTGCTGAATGCCGCGTCTCCAACGGCGCTTGACGGAATCATCAAGCAAGCAACCGATCGCGGTATTTTGGTCGTTTCTTTCGATAACGTCGTAACGGCGCCGAGCGCATTGAAGGTCAATACCGATCAGTTTGAATTCGGCAAAACCCTTGCGGAATTCCTGGTAAAGAAAATGGGCGGCAAAGGCAATGTGATTATGGTCACGGGGGTTGCCGGCACGCATGTCGATTTGGAGCGCAACCGTGGCGCCGACAGCGTTTGGCAGCAAAATCCAGGTATCAAGGTCGTAAGCCGCTATACGGGGATGTGGGATTCCGCCACGGCTGAGCGGAACACCGCTTCAGTTCTGCCCTCTCTGCCGCAAATCGACGGCATCTGGTGCCAAGGCGGCACGGATGGCGTGATCAAGGCCTTTATTGCCGCCAACCGCCCGCTTCCTCCTGTTGCCGGTGAGGCCGAAAACGGTTTTCGCAAATTCATGATCGGTTACATGGGCCACAAGGTTGATGGTATTTCTATCGGCCAACCTCCCTTCCTCTCGCTGGTCGCGCTGGAACTCGCGCGGCGGGTATTGTCGGGAACTTATCCCAAGAAGGACGTCACCATTCCCTTCCCGTATGTGACGAGCGAAACCGTAAAGGTCGGTGAGACAGTCTTTCCGAATTTGCCGGACAGTTTTTTTGCCGATTTTACCGATGCGGGCGAACATGCGGTGCTGAAAATCTGTGTTGACGCGGCGTTAGACGGCAAGCCGTGTGCGGGACGTTTGGATGTAAACCTTCCGCAAGTGTGAGTTTGCTTGCATGACGGTGAAAACCGCCTTAGGCAATCGGCTAACGCCAGCGGTTGAAGCAAGCAATGTGCGTAAAGCGTTCGGCGGAGTGGTCGCGCTTGACGGCGCGAACTTCTCCGCCGCGTGCGGAGAAGTGCATGCTCTGGTTGGCGAAAACGGCGCCGGCAAAAGCACGCTGATCAAGATTATCGGCGGCCGGTTGCATGCGGATGCCGGCGAGGTACGAATTGCCGGCAGAAAAGTCTCCCTCTCCGGACCGGACGCCGCGCACCGGCTTGGAGCCTGGACGGTATTTCAAGAACTGACTTTGTTGCCGTGGATGACGGTAGCCGAAAATCTCTTCCTCGGCCGCGAGGTAAGGAACTCGCTTGGCCTGATCGCACGCGGCAGGTTATTTTCCAAGGCGGAGCAAGTACTCGCGGATGTGGGTATTTTCCATATCGATCCCCGCGCGCTTGTGGAAGATATTTCCCTAGCCGAACGCCAGCTTATTGAAATTGTGCGAGCCATTACGCAAAATCCGCAGATTTTGTTGCTGGATGAGCCGACCTCTTCGCTGGTTGAACGCGAAACCGTGTGGCTGTTCGAGCAGATTCGGCGCTTATGCAAAAATGGAACGTCCGTCGTCTTTACCTCGCATCGCTGGAATGAAATTCGCACCATTGCAGACCGTATTACCGTTTTCCGTAATGGAAAAGACGTGGGCACCTTCACGGAACTCGGCGAGGAGGAAGCGGTTACGTTGATGACCGGAACGCGGGTTGATGTGTTTTTCCCTCCTCTCCCACATACACCCCAAAGCGTGCCGGCTCTTTCGGTTCGTGAACTTTCCGGCACTCGCATCAAAAACGTGTCATTCGATCTCTATAAAGGCGAAGTCTTGGGAATGGGCGGGCTTGCCGGGCACGGTCATCGCGAAGTGTTTTTTTCGCTCTTCGGAGCCGAGCCGCATTCTGCACAGCAGATCGAAATTTCCGGAAAACCCGTGCGGATTCGTAATCCGCGCGGAGCAGTTCGGTGTGGCATTGCCTTGGTGCCGGAGGATCGGAAAACAGAGGGCCTGCTTCTCCCTCTCTCGGTACGGAACAACCTTACGCTGACCATTCTCCGGCAGATCTCTCGTTTTGGTCTGGTGCGGGCGAAAGAAGAGCGTCGACTGGCGCAAACGCTGATGGAAAGATTGAAAATTCGTGCGCGCGATCTCTTCGTCCCCGTCGGCGAGCTATCCGGGGGCAACCAGCAAAAAGTGTTGCTGGGAAGGTGGTTGCTTGCAGCCTCCGATGTCCTGCTGCTTTACGATGTAACGCGCGGCGTGGATGTTGCCACCAAACACGAGATTTACGAACTTGTTCTCGGCTTGGCGCGCGAAGGCCACGGTATTTTGTTTTATTCCAGCGATGCCGAGGAGTTGGCGCATCTCTGCCACCGGGTTCTGGTGATGCGTGAAGGACGTGTTGCGGCCGTGCTTTCCCAACCCGGAATCACGGCCGAACAGATTGTCGCGGCAGCCATGCGTGAACAGGTCGCAGTATAAAGCCATGGAACAAACTGCTCTTGCCCAACCATTCCGACGTTCAGCAGCAACTCATGCGCTCGGCCAGAATATCGGGCTGATTCTGGTTTGCATACTGCTCGTGGCCAGCATTGTGGCCTATTGCGGGATTTATTACGCAGCACAACAAAGATTTCCCGGCGGGTTTGAGATTACGTCCACCGTAAACAACACGATGCCGCTGGTGCTGGCAGCGCTCGCGCAAACTGTCGTTGTGCTCACACGCGGGCTAGATCTCTCGGTCGGAGGCATGATGGATCTCAGCAATGCAATTGCGGCCGTCACGCTTTCCGCTTCGCTTGGCAGCATGGTCTTTTGGTCGATGGCGATCCTTGCACTGGGGGCTTTGTTAGGCTTTTTGAACGGGGTTCTGGTGGCTATCGGCAGATTGCAGCCCATTCTGGTAACGCTGGCCACGCTTTCAATTTTCCAAGGGTTGGCGATTCGCGTCTTACCGCAGCCCGGGGGAGCTGTGCCGGAAGCCTATACCGCTGCACTGGTATCCACCAAAGCTCCTTACGCCCTGCTCTATGTGATTGCATTCGGCGTGCTTTGGAGCGCTTTCCGTCGCACGCGGCTCGGCGTTTCCATCCTCGCAATTGGGAACGATGCACAGGCCGCACGTGCGCACGGGATCGATCCTACCCGAACACGAATTGCCGCCTATACGCTAAGCGGAATGCTTGCTTCCGCTGCGGGTCTTTTTCTTGCGGCCAATGCCACCGCGGGTGACGCCACCACGGGCAACGGCTACACGCTGAGTTCCATTGTTGCGGTGGTTCTGGGTGGCGTGAGTCTCTTCGGCGGGCGCGGCTCTGCCATTGGCGCGATGTTGGGTGCTTTCGTCAGTTCCATGATCGTTAATATCCTCTTCTTTTCCCATATCGATCCGCTTTATCAAGCCTTCTACGAAGGTTTGTTCCTCGTGTTGGCAGTGGTGCTCGCGGAAGCTGTGGGCCGGTTAGTACGAAAGGCAGGCTAGGATGTTTGCCCGCCTGCTCCAATCCGCGGAAGCGCGCCGCATTCTCTACGCCTACATCGCCGCGCTCGTACTTTTCATTATCGGCAACATCGTGCGCCCGGGCTTTCTCTCGCCCGCGAGTGTGGAATCCGTTCTTTTGATTGCCTCATTTGTGGGTTTGGTTGCAGCAGGGCAAACATTTGTAATTCTGATCGGCGGCATCGATCTTTCCGTGCCGTGGGTGTTGAACGCCGCAGCCATTTTGCTTGCAACCTCCTCGCTTGGAGAGAACGCAAGAACGACGCAAGCGTTTCTGATTACGCTCGGGATGGGTGCTTTGGTCGGTCTTGCCAACGGTGTGGGTATTGCATTTTTGGGCGTACCGGCTGTGGTGATGACGCTGGCTGCCAACGGCATTATGGAAGGGCTTACGCTTGGCCTTTCCGGCGGCATGACGTGTGAGTCCTGCGCGTCTTATGCTCCGCCGCTGGTGCAGGCGCTGACCCACAGCAAGTTTTTGGGAATTCCATCGGCCTTGTGGCTGTGGTTGGCCATCACCATCGTCGTGAGCATCGCCCTCAGTGCCACCCGCTTCGGCCGCCATACTTATGCAATCGGCACCAACGCGCGAGCAAGTTTTCTTGCCGGCGTCAACGTGACGGCAACCACCGTCATTCTTTACATACTGAGCGGCATTTTCTCCGCGCTTGCAGGCATCATGTTGGTCAGTTTCGGCGGCCAGGCAGCGCTTGGCATGGGTGATCCGTATCTTTTTCAATCGATCGCGGCAGTGGTGATCGGCGGCGTTTATATCTTAGGGGGTCGGGGCCATTATATCGGCAGCGTCGCCGGCGCTATTTGTCTGGTGACGTTGATCAGCGTGCTGCTGGCGCTGAACATGCCGGAATACGGCCGTAATATCATTTACGGGGTGATCATTCTGCTGCTGTTGCTGTTTTACGGCCGCGAGGAAGAAGAGAGTTAGCAGCATGCGGGAAAATGCACGGATCTGAGGAGTCCGTATGAATCAAACTTACGGATCCCCGCTTATCGGTATGCTTCAGGCGCAATGATCGGTGTGATGTAGAAAGTAAAAATGGCAGAGCTTCCGCTCTGCCATTTTCAGAATCATGGGTTCCCTTCAATCCCGCTCAGCCGTGTTCGTCGCCTGCTTCGGGATTGTGCCGCAAATCTATTGCAGCATAGCCCACTTGGCCGTTTCTCCAAACGCGCAAAGCGACGGCGTGGCGGCGGTGCGCTTCGCTGCGAATGGCCCCGATCGCATCCTCGGGTGAATGCACCGAATGTCCCCCCACGCCGAGAATGACATCGCCAGGCTCAATCCCTGCGGCGTCTGCCGGGGATCCCGGCTCCACGCCGGCAACCACCACTCCATGCACCGAGCGTGGCACATCCAACTGTTGGCGTAGTTCGGGCGTTAACGGTTGCAGCGCAATACCGATATGGGGCTGGTTCTCAGCAGAGCCTTCGTTCCCGGTATCGGCGACCTGCTCTTCCGGCTGAGTGCCGATCGTCGCCGTAACCGTTTTGCTTTCGCCGTTGCGAAGGATATCAATGTTCACGCTTGCCCCCGGTTTCTTCGCTGCAATCTGCACAGCGAGATCGTGAGGAGACTTGATCTTCTGACCATCAACCCCGATAATCACGTCACCCGGCTGCAAACCGGCACGCGCAGCCGGCGAATCCGGCAACACAGAGGCGAGCAAAGCGCCCTGCGCCGATTTATCTGCGGGCAATCCAAGCGCAGCCGACATTGCCCGATCAACTGGTTGTGCGGAAACGCCAATCCAGCCACGGGTGACGTGGCCGGTAGCTTCCAGTTGTGAAACGACGCTCTTCACCACATTCGAAGGAATGGCAAACCCAATTCCAATGCTTCCGCCGGTCGGCGAGAGGATGGCCGTGGTGACGCCGATTACCTCCCCGCTCTGGGTGAAAAGCGGTCCACCGGAGTTGCCTTGGTTGATGGGCGCATCAACCTGGATGAAATCATCATAGGGTCCCTCGCCAATGTCGCGCCCGAGAGCCGAAACGATACCGGCAGTCACGGTGCCGCCGAGGCCGAAGGGATTCCCCATCGCCAACACCCACTGGCCGGGTCGAACCTTATCGGAATCGCCCAGCTGAACGTAGCTGAGCGGGTGTGGAGGATCCACTTTCAGCAGCGCAAGATCGGTGCGTGGATCGCGCCCAAGTACGCGCGCCTTGAGCTCCGTACCGTCCTCGAGAGTAACCGTGACGGATTTTGCATTGCGCGTGACATGATTGTTGGTAACGATGAGGCCGTTCGGATCGATAATGAAACCAGAACCGCGCGCTTCAATAATGCGCTGCCTCGGCTGCATCGGGCCAAAGCCGCCGAACGGCAACGGGAATGGGAAAGGCGTACCCTCAACGGCTTCACTGGTTTTCATTCTCGTGGTGATAGAAACCACCGCCGGCTTCACGCGGGCAACGACTGCGGAAAAGTCCGGAACTGGCGTCGCGGGCGCCACAGGCGTAATGGCTTCGCCCGCGTAGCCTTGATGGCCAACCGCGTAGCCGCCAAGGGCGGTGCCGGACAAGAGCACCAGAGCCAGCATCGAGCGGACAACCTGCCGAGGCAGATTGCGCGGGTTGCCACATTGTTTCCTGTTTGTCATCAACTCGAAACGCTCCTTTAACTTCGTTTCCATGAACCTTTTGCAACAAGCGGATGCCGCTTTTGTCGCGTGTTATTTGGGCGAATCTATCTCACCGTTCCTTAGGCGGTTTGATGAAACTCGTGTCATCTTATCCTGCCGCGGAACCGCTATCCCTTTCACACAAGGAGGGCGGCCAACAGCGCATCCAAGCGGAGCCTTCCCGCACCCGTCGTACGGAGGTGCATGCCTTCCAACACCATGTAGCCCTCCGCCACCGCGGTGCGAAGCACGTCGCCGTCCACCACTTCTCCCAACGACACCCCGGTGCGCTCCGCGAGCCGCTTGATGTTTACGCCTTCCCTCAAGCGTAGACCCATCAGCATCATTTCGCGTGCGCTCTCCAGTGGGCTTAACGCGGATTCCTCGACGCTTGCATGGCCGTTTCGCTCGACCTGTTCCAACCAGATTTCCGGACTCCGCTGCCGTTGCGTTGCGATCCGGCCTGCCGGGAGGCTCAACCGGCCATGAGCGCCGGGGCCGATGCCGATATAGTCAACATAGCGCCAATAAGCGAGATTATGACGGCTCTCTGCGCCGGGGCGAGCGTAGTTGGATACCTCATAGGCCGTCAGACCGAAGGCGGCGGCAATCTCGCCGGTGGCTTCATAAAAAGCGGCGGCTTCCTCAGGCTCCGGCAATCGGAACGCGCCGTAACGATAGGCTTTGGCAAAGGCCGTGCCCGGCTCGATGGTGAGCTGATAGAGTGAGATATGGTCGGCGGCCAGCCCCAGGGCCTTGGTCAGCTCCGCCCGCCATGCGGCAATTGTCTGTCCCGGTCGTGCATAGATGAGGTCGAAGGAAAAACGCGGAAAAAGGGCTCGACCCAGTTCCAGGGCGGCCAATGCCTCGGCCACATCGTGCTGCCGCCCCAAAAAACGCAGCGCCTCTTCATTCAAACTCTGCACGCCGAGGGAGAGCCGATTGACACCGGCATCGCGAAAGGCTGCAAAGCGCCCGCGCTCGGCGCTTGTCGGATTGGCTTCCAGGGTCACTTCCAGATCCTCTGCGGGGACAAAATACGACTTTGCCTCTGCAACCAGGCAGGCGACTGTCTCCGGCGTCATGAGGCTCGGTGTGCCTCCGCCGAAGAAAATGGAAATCAGCCGTCGCCGGCCCACGCGGGCCGCCTCATAAGCAAGCTCGCGGCGCAATGCGGCACGGAAGCGCTGTTGCGGCAGCTCTGTGCGAACGTGGCTGTTGAAATCGCAATAAGGGCACTTGGCCAGACAAAAGGGCCAGTGGATATAAAGGGCAATGGGGTCCATCGGACCTTAGATGTTGCGCCGCCAAAGCATTTCGGCAACCCTGGATAATCCTGAAGAGGAAAACTTCGCATGCCCACTGCTGCCGCCGTGATGCTACAAACCCTGGCCGAGGCCGGGATTTCTTATCTGTTTGCCAACTTCGGAAGCGACCACCCGGCCATTTTAGAGGCTTTGGCGGAAGCGCGCGCCAAGGGGCAGAAGGTGCCGACCGTTATCACCTGCCCCAATGAAATGGTGGCCCTTTCTGCCGCGCATGGCCACGCATTGGTTTCCGGCCGGGCGCAAGCGGTGCTGGTCCATGTGGACTGCGGCACGCAGGCGCTGGGGGGTGCGGTGCACAATGCCGCCCGCGCGCGCGTGCCTGTGCTCATTCTCGCAGGGGCTTCACCCTTCACCCAGCATGGCGAGCTCCCCGGGAGCCGAAACGAATTCATCCACTGGATCCAAGACGTATTTGACCAGCGCGGCTTGGTGCGCGGATATATGCGCTACGAAAACGAAATTCGCACCGGCCGGAATATGGGCGAGATGTTTCGCCGAGCGCTGCAGTTTGCCGAGAGCGACCCGAAAGGGCCCGTCTATCTCATGATCCCGCGCGAAGTGCTGGAAGAGGAGGTGCCTGCCGCGGCCGCGCGCTCGCCTTCCGCTCCGGCCATTGCGCCGATGGCGCTGGCTCCTGCCTCCGTCGAAATCCTCGGCCAAGCCTTGCGTTCGGCGCGCACGCCTCTGATCGTGACTTCTTACCTCGGCCGAAGCGTGGAAGCGGTGCACGAACTGGAACGCATGGCTCGGCGTCTTGGTCTCGGGGTCTTGGAATCGGTTCCGCATTGCGTGAACTTTCCCGCGGATGACCCGCTTTATCAGGGCTCCCAATGGAATGAACAGAGCCAGAATGAAGCCCTCGCCGCGGCGGACGTTATGTTGGTGATCGATGCCGATGTGCCTTGGATTCCGCTCGTGAACCAGCCGCGAAAAGAGGCGAAAATCTATCATATCGATATCGATCCTATCAAGGAGCGGATGCCGCTCTTTGGCATAGGAGCAGAGCAGCTGTTTCGTGCCGATGCCGCGACCGCGCTGGCTCAGATCAATGCCTGGCTTGATTTGCATCCTATGGATGAAACAATTGTGGCCCCGCGAAGGACATTCTGGCACACGCGACACATTGCCCGACTCGCCGAGCTTGAGCGTCGAGAACAGCCGCGTGGTGATGGTATTACGGGAGAAATTCTCACCGCCGCTTTGCGGCGCTACGTGGATGCAGAGACAATCGTTCTCAACGAGGGTATCACGCATAACCAAATCATAACCGACCATTTGAAATTAAGCCGGCCAGGAGGTTTGTTTGCAAACGGCGGAAGTTCGCTCGGTTGGCACGGAGGGGCGGCGGTCGGGATAAAGCTTGCCGCGCCGGAGAAGACGGTCATCGCGCTCACGGGTGATGGTTCCTATATGTTTTCGCAGCCCGCCACCGTGCACTGGATGGCACGCCAATATGGCACGCCTTTTCTGCAGGTCATCTACAACAATCGCGGCTGGAAAGCACCTAAGCTTTCCACGCTGGCCATTCATCCGGACGGTTACGCAAGCCGTGCCAATACGCTTGCGGTAGAGTTCGATCCGCCGCCCGATTATGCCGCTATCGCGGCAGCAGCCGGAGGTGCATTTGCGCGCAAAGTAACAAGCCTTGCTGCGCTGGATGACGCAATCGCAGCCGCCCTTCACGCCGTACGCGTGGAAAAACGCGCTGCCGTGCTTGATATTTGGTTACCGCATCTCTAGCCCCTCTCGGGCTTCACATATGATTGGGAAGATAGGTGGAAATCGCCGGAAAGAGGATGAGGATGCTTAAACGTAGCAGGTCGGTGACGACAAAGGGCAGTACGCCCACGAATATAGTGGCAATGCGGACATCGCGGATAACGCTTTTGATGACAAACACGTTCATCCCTACCGGCGGATGAATAAGACCAAGCTCTACAGTCATCACAATGATCACACCAAACCAAATCGGATCAAAACCCAACGCGGTGATAACCGGAAATACGATCGGAATGGTGAGGATGACCATAGCCATCGCATCCATCACGCAGCCGAGAACGAGATACATGGCCATAATGATTAGCAAAACCCCGTAGCGGCTTACGCCCAAGCCGGTAAGAGCCGCCGTGACATGCTGCGGGGTTTGGGTGATGGTCAGAAAATAGCCGAAGAGCAATGCACCCATCAGAATGGTAAAGATCGCGGCAGTGGTGCGCAATGCACGAATAAGACAATCGAGAAACTGCGAGGCCGAGAGCCGTCGTCGGGCCGCTGCTATCAGGAAAGCGCCCCCCGCACTCATACTGGCTGCTTCGGTTGCGGTAAAAACACCTCCATAAAGCCCGCCGATAACGAAAAGAAACAAAAGCGCTATTGCCCAAACGTCACGCAAAGCTTGCCATCGTTCGGCCCAACTGGCGCGTTGCCCTTTCGGAAGAAATCGCGGGCGAACCAGTCCGATCAAGGTTATGGTGGCAAGATACATTGCCACTGCCAACACCCCCGGGATGATCCCTGCGATGTATAGTTTCCCAACATCCTGCTGTGTGATGAGGCTATAAACAGCGAGTACCAAAGACGGCGGCAAAATCGCGCCAAGCGTACCGCCGGCAGCAATGACGCCTGTTGCAAAACTCTGCGGATAACCAAAACGTCGCATCTCCGGATAGGCAACGGCCGAAAATGTGGCTGCCGTCGCCACCGATGAACCCGAAATTGCTGCAAAACCGGCGCACGCCGCAATGGTCGCCATGCCGAGCCCGCCGCGCCGATGACCAAGCAAGCGATTGCCGGCTTGAAAAAGCTCGGTACTCATGCCGGACGCAGAGGCAATGGTTCCCATCAACAGGAACATCGGAATCACCGCAAAGTTCGCATCCGTTGCAGTGCGAATCGGTGATTGCGCCAGCAACCGCAAAGTCGGCGCAAAGCCCGAGATCGCCCCAAACCCGACAACGCCGACCAAGCCCATTGCGATACCGACAGGAACACGCGCCAGCATCAGCCCAAACAGAAACACAAAGCCGGAGACCGCAATCATTGTCGGGTAGGATGGATCGCTCATCGCAGTATTATCGATTATCAAAAGGCGCTGTTTCCGCCAAAGCCGTGCCGGCGATCTGACGCACGAGCCGGGCCAAGAGCAGAACTACCGCAGCGACAGACCCTGCCCAGGTAAAAAGCGCAAAAGGCCAAATCGGCAGGGCAAGATCGTAAGTTGCTTCGCCTGATGCATGCAAATCGAGCACCTTAAGCGCCAATGCCAGAGCAAGCCCCGTCATGGCAAAAAGCGTGAGCATTGTTGCAAAAATATCGAGCCGTCGCCGGGCGGTAGGCGGCAGTGCTGACCAGATCAAATCGACCGTAATGTGCTCACCGCGATAGCCACTTGCCGCAATCCCCCAAAAAATCAGAATGCCGAGCAGGTTGCGGCTGAGGTCATAGCTATCCGGGATCGGCCAGGAAAAAAGATAGCGCAGCGCAACGGAAATGAAGGCAAGCGCGGTAACAAAAGCCAGCAGGCCGCCAGCAAAGCGTTCAACGCCGTTGATCACGCGATCCATGGGTCGTTCAATACGCCGCGTGGTATTTTTCGAGACTTGCTTGGAACGCCTTCTCGATGGCAATCGGATCGGCGCCGATGCGGCGAACTTCCGCCGCCCAGGATGTATGCAAAGGGTCGGCCGCATGCTTCCAAGCATCAAGCTGCGGAGGCGTCAGGGCGATCAGCTCATGGCCAGGTTCCGTCTTGATTTTTCCGCGCCCGGCTTCCTCGAATTCGGCCCATGGCGTGGCGAAGCGCACCGCCCATTCGGTTGTGCAATGGGCATCGATGACGCGCTTTTGCGCGGGCGAAAGCGCGGAGTAGCGGTCTTTGTTCATCACCCAAACAAAGGTAGAGACATACATCGCTGTATCGATGTGGTAGTGCACGGCGTGATCGATCCCAAACAACACGAGCGAGCCCCAAGGAAAGAAGATTCCATCGGCTACCCCGCGCTCCAAAAGATCGCGCGCGGCAGGAGCGGAGGCTTGCACGTTTGTCCCTCCCAGCATGCGAACAAAGCTGCCGATCGTTGCATTAGCGGGGCGGAATTTCAGCCCGCGCAAATCTGCAGGCATTACAATTCGCCTGCGCGAATGCAACGTTGCTGGAGCATGGACGAAAGCCAAACAAAAATGCACATCCTTCATTTCACGCTGCGCATAAGCGCGATACCACGTATCGATTGCAGCACTTCCGCTTTCTGCATCTTTATACGTAAACGGCAGGTCCGAGCGTGCGATAATGGAAAAGCGGCCGGGTTGGTAACCGGGATTCACGTAGGCGAAATCGGCAATGCCGTCTCGCGCCATATCGTAATGATCTATCGCTTTGCCAAGCTGTTCGGCCGGGAAAATCACCGAAGTGATGCTCCCTTGCGAGTCTTTCTTGATCGAGTCGGCCCATTCCTGGATGGAGGCTTGCAGCGGATGCGAGGGCGGCACCCAATGCGAAAGTTTGAGCTGGATAGAAGGCTCTTCCGCCAGCACCGGCAGCGCAAAAAACGCAACCGCGAACGCAGAAAGAATCGCTCTGAGCACCGTTCCCTCCTTTACGTCATGCCGCCATGCTGGCCTCGATCCGGCTTCGGGGCAAGCGGGCTTGGCACGGCGTCAGCCGGCTCAGCGGGTTTGTTTTGCCTCGAAGGTAAAGGGGCTTAAACCTCGGCGCATGGGATCAAAAGCGAGTCGATGCTCGAGCGGCGGAAACGCGCGGCTGCGACAGTCCGGCCGCTCGCAGAGCCGGCAAGAGAGACCAATTCCCACGGCTGCCGCGGAGAGATCGAGACCGTCCGCGTAAACCACCTCGCTCGCGCGTGAGAGGGCACAACCCATGGCGATGACGTGCACCGGCGGCGGATCGCCCCAACGGGCGGCCGGCCCGGTGACGGTGCGCGCAAAACAGAGAAATGTCGCGCCATCCGGCAAACTCGCCACCTGCACCCGTATGACCCCGGGTGTCGAAAAAGCGAGATGAACCACCCAGCGGGGACAAGAACCGCCATAACGTGGAAAAGGGAAACCCGCGGCCGAGAAGCGCTTGGTCACATTACCGGCGGGGTCAACCCGCAAGAAAAAGAAGGGCACCCCTCGTGCGCCCGGCCGCTGCAAGGTGGATAGCCGCTGGCAGGCCTGCTCGAAGGAAACGCCGAAACGCGCCGCCAAAGCCTCCATGTCGTGGCGCAGCTGGCGTGCCGATTCGAGATAGGGCTGATAGGGCATAAGCAACGCTCCGGCCAGGTAGTTCAAAAGCCCGATGCGCAAAAGCGCACCCGCCTCCGGCGTGCTGGGGGCAGCTTCGCTCACTACCTGTTCCACCGCGTCACGCGCTTCAAGCAAGGCGAGTTGAAACGCGAGGTGAAAGCCGCGACTTTCCCGCGGAAGTTGTTCGGAAAGCGTCAGCGTTCGTGTCTCCGGATCGTAAGCGCGCAGAGCCCCTTCGAGCGGCCGGACCAAAACGGTAAGGCCATGCCGGCGGCGCAGGCGCTCTGCCAAAGCATGGTTGCGTTCTGCGGGCAGGACGCCGAGCTCGGAATCAATCGCTTCCGCGGCGCTTTCCAGGGTGGGAAAATAATTGCCCCGATCATCGAAAATATCGCGCACTTCCTCATTCGGGAGCAACACACGCCTGCCGGACGGCAGCGCAATGCCGCTGGCGTCTTCTCGCGCCACGCGCCACGCCCGGTAAAGCGCAAGCACGGCCCGCGCCGCTTGCGGAGCGCTCGCCGCAAGAGCAGCAACCTCCGCCTCGGGAACAGCCTCGACCCCGAGGAGCGGATCGGAAAAGACCTCTCGCAACCCCACCTCGAGCTGGCGTTCGGAAGCGCCGGAAAGCTCCGCGAGTTCGACGCCGAGTGTTTCCGCAAGTTTCAAGAGCAGACTTGCGGTCACCGCCCGCTGGTCGTGCTCGATCAGGTTCAGATAACTTGCCGAAATACCGAGCCGCACGGCCAGCGCCTGCTGGGAAAGCCCACGTTCCTGACGCAAACGGCGAATGGTTCGGCCAATCTGAGGTGCTGTCATTTTACAATCTTTTCAAAAACCGCAACATGCCCGTCAAAGCCTTTACATATTCCGGCCTTTCCGACCATTTTCATTCTTTACTTCGCAAATGCAATGTGAATTTTTTACTCAGCTTCATTGTTGCTCTTCGTAAGGAGAAATCGAATGCGCGAGAGCGTTTTGTCCAATGATAGGCCAAATGGTCGCACCTTCTCGATGGAAGAGGATCCCGAGCGTTTTGCCGGCATCCGACGGGATTATACCGAGGCGGATGTCGCGCGGCTTTCCGGAAGCTTCCGCATTCGACACACATTAGCGGAAATGGGTGCGGCGCGGCTCTGGCATTTGCTGAAAACCGAGCCCTACCTTCCCACGCTCGGCGCGTTGACCGGCAACCAGGCTCTGCAACAAGTGAAGGCCGGGTTGAAGGCGATCTATCTTTCCGGCTGGCAGGTGGCGGCCGACGCGAATCTCGCTGGCGAGATGTATCCGGACCAATCGCTTTATCCGGCCAACTCCGTACCCATGGTGGTGCGTCGAATCAACAACGCCTTGCGCCGGGCCGATCAGATTGCGCGCATGGAAGGCGATTCGAGCGGCACCTATTGGATGGCACCGATCGTGGCTGACGCGGAAGCCGGCTTCGGTGGTCCGCTGAATGCTTTCGAGCTGATGAAAGCGATGATCGAGGCCGGCGCGGCGGGCGTGCACTTCGAAGACCAATTGGCCAGTGAAAAGAAGTGCGGACACATGGGGGGCAAGGTTTTGGTGCCCATCAGCCAGCACATCCGCACGCTCAATGCTGCAAGGCTTGCGGCCGATGTCGAAGGCGTGCCCACCGTGCTGTTCTGCCGCACGGATGCGCATTCGGCGCAATTGCTGACCTCGGATGTCGATGAGAGGGACCGGCCCTTCCTAAGCGGGGAACGCACACCGGAAGGCTTCTTCCGCATCAAACCGGGGCTTGGTGTTGAATATGCCATTGCGCGCAGCCTTGCATACGCCCCCTATGCCGATTTGCTGTGGTGGGAGACGTCCGAACCCAATTTGGAGGAGGCCGAACGCTTCGCCAATGCGATTCATCGGCATTTTCCGGGCAAGATGTTGGCGTATAACTGTTCCCCAAGCTTTAACTGGAAGAAAAAGCTGCCGCCCGAGAAAATCGCGGACTTTCAGCGTGCCATCGGCGCGATGGGCTACAAGTTCCAGTTCGTGACACTGGCCGGTTTCCACAGCCTGAATTATGCCATGTTCGAACTGGCACGCGGCTACAAGGAGCGCGGCATGGCAGCCTATGCCGAGCTGCAAGAAGCCGAATTCAAGGCCGAAGCTTACGGCTACACGGCGACGCGGCATCAACGCGAAGTCGGCACCGGATATTTTGATGCCGTCTCGATGGCGGTCACCGGAGGAAAATCTTCCACCACCGCTTTGACCGGAAGCACGGAAGAGGCGCAATTTTATGATCAACCCGAGCGCCGTTCTGGCGGAGCCGGTGCCAGCGCCCTGCCCGTTGCTGCCATTGCGGCGGAGCACTTTGACGACGGAATTGATCATGCCCATACCTGGGCTCGGGGTGCATCGCTGCACGTCTGAATTCGCTGGTTAACTTTCCTCCCGTAAAACTTTCAAGGGCAGGGATTTTCGGTCCCTGCCCTTTTTCTGTTTCTTTAATCTTCCGCCATGGAACATTCATGCGCGCTATGGCAGAGATTCGCTTCGCGAGACGGCGGTATTGTTTGCAAGAGGATTTGCATGAGCGATGTGACTGCCCAGGTGCAGATTCGGATGCCTTTCGCCTTGAAGCACGGCGACACATTCCTCGTTGCCGATACCACTGGGGACATCACCAGCCCTAAGGAAGGGATGTTCGATAACGACACCCGCGTGCTGTCTTACCTGAAACTGACGCTTGCGGGCCATGCACCCGAACCGCTTTCCGCTTCGGTGAGCCGGGATAACGTCTATTTTGTTGCTCATATGACGAATCGCCGCCTTCCTCTGTTGGGCACGCCGGAACAAGCAACACCGGAAGGCGTTCTGCATCTTGCGCGACGCCGATTGATCTTCGCGCGACGGCTTTACGAATGCCTGACATTGACCAATTTTTCGGTCTCGCCTGCGCAGTTTCCTTTGGAAATCCGCTTTGGTGTCGATTTTCACGATCTTTTCGAAGTACGCGGCCGACACCGTCGCGAGCGTGGGCAAATGCTTCCGCCGCGCATCGGCGCTCAAGAAATCTCCTTTCGTTACGAAGGGTTGGACGGTTTGGAGCGGCAGAGCGTCATCGCTTTTTCGCCCATCCCGGATAAGCTGGAAGCAGGTTTGGCCGAATTTCGAATCGCACTCGCGCCATATTCTGCAACCGCACTCTACTTTGAAGTTGGGCCGCATGTAGAGGAGGCTCCGTCGCAAGAGCGTTTCCGCAAAGCGGCAGCCGCTGCGCGCAAGGCCATGCGACGAGAGATCCGGCGAGGCGCACGTGTTGCTTCCTCCACGGCGCTGTTCACGGCTTGGCTTGAGAAATCGGCGGCCGATTTGGCACTGCTGACCACCGAGCTTGAAACCGGACCTTATCCTTATGCAGGTATTCCTTGGTTTTCGACGGTATTTGGGCGTGACGCCATTATTACCGCATTGCAGACACTCTGGCTGAACCCGGAGCTTGCACGCGGCGTGCTGCGGTTTCTCGCCCGCAATCAGGCGCGCGAACATTCCGCCTTTCAAGATGCCGCCCCGGGCAAAATTCTCCATGAAATGCGCAAGGGAGAAATGCCTGCGCACGGTGAAGTGCCGTTTGCCCGTTATTATGGCGGCGTGGACACGACGCCTCTGTTCGTCTTGCTGGCCGGGTGCTATGCCCGCCGTACTGCGGATCTCTCCACCATTGAGGAACTTTGGCCCGCCCTTCTCGCCGCAATGCAATGGATTGAGGGCGAGGGCGATTCCAACAAGGATGGCTTTCTGGACTACGCCAGGGGTGCGGAAACCGGGCTGAAGAATCAAGGCTGGAAGGACAGCCAGACTTCGGTTTTCCACGCGGACGGAAGTTTCCCAAACGGTCCCATCGCGCTTGTTGAAGTCCAGGGATATGTCTATGCGGCGCGGCTCGCCATGGCGGAACTTGCCGAGCGGCGGGGCGATCAGAAAGCAGCCAAACTCTGGCGGCAGAAAGCCGAAACCCTTAGAGCGGCCGTCGAGGCGTGTTTCTGGATGGAAGACATCGGTTTTTACGGGTTGGCATTAGACGGGCACGGGGAACTCTGCCGTGTTCGCACGTCCAACGCGGGCCAGCTGTTATGGAGCGGCCTTCCCTCGCCGGAACGCGCGAATCGGGTCATCCGCATGCTCGCTTCGCCTGCCTTCAATTCCGGATGGGGCATTCGCACGCTGGCCACGGGCGAACCCCACTATAATCCCATGTCTTACCATAACGGTTCCGTCTGGCCGCACGACACCGCGCTTTGTATCAGCGGGATGGCACGCTACGGCGAGCGGTCTGAAGTCGTGCGGATCCTCTCGCAAATGCACGAAGCTGCGGTGCATTTCGGCTTTCGATTGCCCGAGTTGTTCTGTGGTTTTCAACGCGCTCCGGGGGAATCGCCCATTCCCTACCCTGTCGCTTGCATGCCGCAAGCCTGGGCAGCAGGCTCCGTATTCATGCTCTTGCAAGCGGTATTGGGCCTTTCCATCGACGGAGCGACCAAGGAAATCCGGCTCGAGCGTCCCGCGCTGCCGCCTGACGTCCACGAGCTTCATCTCCGTGGATTGCCGCTTGGGGAGCGGAGGGTCGATTTGCGGTTTCAGCGGGTTAACGGACGGGTCGTGTGCATGGCGGAAGGACAGCACCGAGGCAAAGTGCGGATTGTGCTTGAAGAATAGGGTACTTATAGAGTCTTAGCAAACCATCCCCCGCCAGGACGTCAATTCGGTCCTGTAGCGGTTTGAAACGCCAGGCTATTTTGCGCGGAAGTCGCCGCGATGAGTGAAGGCTTTACGCTTTTTTCTTAGGCCGCGCCTTGCCGCGGAGGTGGTTTATGCCCAGAATCAGCGCACGCTTGAAGGGATTTCTTCCTATGCACCGTTTGCTCTTTCCGACCCTCCGCGCCACGCTCCTCTGCCTTGTGGCTCTTCTCGCCGTGCCGCCTTTGGCCCTGTTCGGCGTGCCCGCGGCTATCGCGCGTGAAGCGCCTGCAAGCTTCGCCGACCTGGCAGCAGAGCTGCTGCCCGGGGTGGTGAACATCTCCACGAGCGCCAAAGTGCAAGCGCGTGGAGACTTTCCCGGATTGCCGGATATGCCGGTTTTCCCGCCCGGTTCTCCCTTTGAACAATTTTTCCGCGATTTTCTGGAGCGGAACCGACCCGGCAAACACGGCCACAACGAAGCCGTTCCCCAAATGCGCCGGTTGCAGAGCCTTGGCTCGGGGTTTGTGCTCGACCCCTCGGGGATCATTGTGACCAATACGCACGTCATTGACGGGGCGGACGAGATTACGGTGACAACTCAGGACGGAACAGCCATGAAGGCCACCGTGATCGGGCGAGATGACCGGGTCGATATCGCCGTGCTCCGGGTAAAGCCGGAAAAACCTTTGCATGCGCTACGCTTCGGCAATTCTGACAAAATGCGGGTCGGAGACTGGGTGCTCGCGATTGGCAACCCGTTCGGCCTGGGGGGCACCGTCACTGCCGGCATCGTCTCGGCCCGCGGGCGCGACATTCATCAAGGCCCGTACGACGATTTCATTCAAACAGATACGCCGATCAATCGCGGTAATTCCGGCGGTCCATTGTTCAACATGGACGGCGAAGTCATCGGCATCAACACCGCAATCTATTCGCCGACAGGAGGGTCCATCGGCATCGGCTTCGCGATCCCGTCCAATATGGCCAAAAACACGGTCGAGCAGCTGATCCGATATGGACATGCAAGGCGGGGCTGGCTTGGCGTTCGCATCCAGCAGGTCACCCCGGATATCGCGGAAAGCCTAGGAATGCACGAGGCGGTCGGGGCGATGGTGGCGGGTGTGACCGAAGGAGGGCCCGCAGCCGCAGCGAACATCCACAACGGCGATATTATTCTGAAATTCAACAACCAAGACGTCAAAGAAATGCGCAGTCTGCCGCGCATGGTGGCGGAAACCGCGATCGGCCAGGATGTGCCGGTGGTGCTCTGGCGTGACGGCAAAGAGCAGACCGTGCATGTGAAAATCGGCGAAATGCCTGAAGAGCAGAAGGAAGCGAACCTGCAATCGGGACAGGAGCCGGCTCCGTCTGACCGGCCAATGGAGCTTTCCGGCCTTGGTTTGCGCATCGCTCCGCTCACCTCGGAAACACGGGAGCACTTTCAGATCAATCCTGACCAAAAGGGGGTTGTGATCACCGATGTTGCACCGGACAGTGCAGCTGCGCAGAAAGGCTTGAAGCCCGGCGATGTGATTGTGGAAGTGCAACAAGAACAGGTGAACAGCCCCGAAGATGTGAAGGACCGGGTCGAGCGCTTGCGCGAACAGAACCGGAAATCGGTGTTGATGCTGTTACAAGGATCGGACGGCCTGCGTTGGGTGCCGTTGCCTTTGAGCCCTGCGCGGCGGGACCCGGGCTAATTTCGGCCGGCAAATCAGGAGAGCAAATCAGGAAAGACGCGAGCAGGAGCGACATATCCCCTCCTGCTTTCGCGAATTTTCTCGCTTATCCGTTTCCAACGAAGGCTGCGGCGGGATAACCTTGGGCAAACAGCAAGGCACGCAAGTCCGCATAGAACAGTTTGGCCGAGATTTGCGCGGCAAGAATCGGCTTTGGGCGAAAGGCGACGCCAAGGCCGGCCTCACGTAACATGGCAAGGTCGTTCGCCCCGTCACCTACCGCCATGGTCAGTTCTCGGGCAAGCGCGTAATGTTTGGCGAGCTCGCGAAGGGTTTCCAATTTGGCGTGTTGGTCGAGAATGGGCTCAGCCACGCGCCCGGTGAGGACAGTGCCGTCATCGCAAAGCGTATTGGCGCGATGCACCTGAAAACCAAGTGCGGCCGCAACCTTGACCGTGAAAAACGTGAATCCGCCCGAAACCAAGGCGGTGACTGCCCCGTGCGCGCGCATCGTGGCCACCAGCTCTTTGGCGCCCGGAGTGAAACGCATTTGCCGCCAAGTTTCCTCCAAGGCCTGAAGGGGCAGGCCTCGCAGCATCGCCACGCGTTGGCGCAAAGCCTCGGAAAAATCGAGCTCGCCATTCATCGCACGCCGGGTGATTGCGGCGATTTCCGCCTTCAACCCAGCCTTCTCTGCAAGTTCGTCCAGCGTTTCATTGGTAATGATCGTGCTGTCCATGTCGGCAACCAGCAAACGCTTTTGCCGGTGGCGAAGGGGCACGAGAATGGCGTCAACGGGCTTTCCGGCCAGAATGGAGCGAACCGATTCAAGGCTGATATCCGCGCTGGCGGGAATCTCGGCTGCTTCGCCGGGAGAGAGGATCGCCGGCACGCCGCCCTGGACCGCATCCCGCACGGCTTTGATGGTAACGGTGTCAAGGCTGGCCGCGGTGCGGTCGGCAACGAGGACAAGGGCATGGGTGAACAGCGAAGGCATGGGCGCGGCTTCATGCAACCTACGCAAGCATGACGCAAGAGCCATCCTTTCCCTTGGCGCTGATCGTGGCAGGGCCGACGGCAAGCGGCAAATCAGCCCTGGCGCTCGAGCTTGCCGAAACTCTTGGCGGCGTTGTGATCAATGCCGACTCCATGCAGGTGTACCGGGAGCTCCAGGTTCTCACAGCGCGACCAACTCCAGCAGAAGAGGCACGCGTACCGCATGCCCTGTTCGGTGTGCGTAGCGCAGCGAGCCCCGCAAGTGCCGGGTGGTGGCGGAGAGAGGCTCTTGCCGCAATGGATGCGGCCCGCGCGGCGCAGCGTGTGCCGATTCTTTGCGGCGGAACCGGGCTCTATCTGACCGCGCTCGTCGAGGGGTTGGCCGAGTTGCCCCCTGTGCCGGAAGAGTTCCGCAAGGAGGCGAAAGCCCTGTTGGCCGCATTGGGGCCGGCGAGATTGCATGCGAAACTTGCGGCGGTGGACCCGGACACCGCGGCTCGGCTCCATCCGACGGATAGCCAGAGAATCACCCGCGCGTGGGAGGTGTGGCGCGCAACCGGAACGGGCCTGGCGGCCTGGCAGGCGCGGGCTGCGGCAGTTCCTGCGCCCTGGCACTTTATCGCAATTCTCTTGGATCCCCCGCGCCCGAGCTTGCACGCGGCGATTGCGGCACGCTTCGCGGGAATGCTGCGCAACGGCGCGGTGGAGGAAGTGCAAGCCCTATTGGCTTTGGGGCTCGATCCGGCCCTCCCTGCGATGCGGGCACACGGGGTTGTGGAACTGTCAACTTTTCTTTCAGGCCGGATATCGCTGGCGGATGCTGCCCGGCGGACCGTTTTGGCCACCTGCCAATATGCCAAACGCCAGGTGACGTGGTTTCGCCATCATCACCTCGGATCAAAGGTGTATACTATCAACGCTCGGTTTGAGCAGGATCAGCAAAATTCGCGAAAAACGCTGGCTGACCTGCTCAATTTTCTTCGCCAATCCGGTTGACGGAGCAAAGCGGCCGGGCCTAGTGGTGCGATCTCCGAATGATGGAAAGCGGAGCAGCGAAAGGACTTGCGCGATGCCGGCGAACGAGGGGCAGCAGGAAATTCATCGGTCGGGCGCCGAAGTGTTGCTGAGAGCATTAAAAGACCAAGGGGTCGAGGTTATTTTCGGTTACCCGGGCGGTGCAGTTTTGCCGATTTATGACGCCATTTTCCAGCAAAATGCCATCCGCCATATCTTGGTGCGCCATGAACAGGCAGCGGTGCACGCCGCCGAAGGTTATGCCCGCAGCACCGGCCGCGTGGGCGTGGTGCTGGTGACCAGCGGGCCCGGGGCCACCAACGCGGTTACCGGTCTTGCCGATGCCTTGATGGATAGTATTCCGGTGGTGTGCCTGACCGGCCAAGTGCCCACGCACTTAATCGGCAATGACGCGTTCCAGGAAGCGGATACGACCGGTATCACACGGCCGGCCACAAAGCACAATTACCTCGTGAAGCGCGCGCAAGATTTGGCGCGGATCGTGCATGAAGCCTTTTATGTTGCCAAAAGCGGCAGGCCCGGCCCGGTGCTGGTGGATTTGCCGAAAGACATCCTGATCAACCCCGCACCCTACACCCCGCCCCCCAGCACGCCGCATCCGAGCTATCGGCCCCAGCTTGACCCAGATCCCGCCCGCATCGCGGAAGCGGTGGCACTGCTGAAAGGCGCCAAGCGCCCGATTGTTTATGCCGGCGGCGGTGTGATTAATTCCGGCGAAGCTGCCTCCGCCGCGCTGATCGAATTCGTGCGCGCAAGTAATTTTCCCTGCACCACCACGCTCATGGGTTTGGGCGCATTCCCGGCGAGTGAACCCCAATTTTTGGGAATGCTTGGGATGCATGGCACCTATGAGGCAAATCTCGCGATCCACGGGTGCGATGTCATGCTGGCGGTTGGAGCGCGGTTCGATGACCGCGTTACCGGAAAGCTAACGGCGTTCAGCCCCAATTCCCGGAAAATCCATATCGATATCGACCCTTCCAGTATCGACAAAAACGTAAAAGTCGACGTTCCTATTGTGGGCGATGCCGGACGTGCGTTGATGGCGCTGTTGGAAGAATGGCGGGCAAGCCCCGGCAGGCCGGACACGAAAGCGATCGCCGATTGGTGGCGGCAAATCGATCAATGGCGCGCCAAGGATTGCTTGCGCTTCCATCAGCCCATGCAGCCCGGTTCCGTCATTAAGCCGCAGCACGCGATCCGTAGGCTCTATGAGTTGACGCGCGGGATTGATCGGGAGTTGTTCGTCACCACCGAAGTTGGCCAACACCAAATGTGGGCGGCTCAACACTTTCCGTTTGAACGGCCAAACCGTTGGTTAACCAGCGGCGGGCTGGGCACGATGGGCTACGGGTTGCCGGCAGCAGTTGGTGTGCAGATCGCACACCCCGATGCTTTGGTCATCGATATTGCCGGCGAGGCAAGCATTCTGATGAACATTCAAGAAATGAGCACCGTTGCGCAATACCGCCTGCCGGTGAAAATATTCATTTTGAACAATGAGTACATGGGTATGGTCCGCCAATGGCAGGAATTGCTGCACGGCGGGCGCTATTCCGAGAGCTACACCGCGGCGTTGCCCGATTTCGTGCAACTTGCGCAAAGCTTCCACGCGGTAGGGCTTCGCGCGCGGAGCATTGAAGAACTCGACGACGTGATCCGTGAAATGCTTGCCACCGACCGCGCCGTGATTGCCGATATTATGGTTGATCCGAAGGAAAATTGCTTCCCGATGATTCCAAGCGGTGCCGCACATAACGAAATGATTCTCGGCCCCGAGCAAGAAGAAAGTGCGGCCGGCATTACGGATGAAGGTCTGGTCTTGGTTTAACTCAATGGCAAACTCTTCAGATAATTCCTTTCGTTCTGCTACCATCTCGGTTCTGGTAGACAACGAAGCCGGCGTATTGGCACGCGTGATTGGGCTGTTTTCGGGCCGCGGCTATAATATCGACAGCCTAACCGTCGCACCGGTAGACCCAGAACGCAAACAAAGCCGCATCAACATCGTCACTTCCGGAACAGAAATGGTCATCGGGCAAATCAAAGCCCAACTCAGCCGGCTGGTGCCGGTGCATCGCGTTGCCGACCTCGGGCTGGAAGGCCCTCATGTGGCACGCGAAATGGCCCTGATCAAAGTTATCTGCGCCGGCGAGAAACGAACGGAAGCGCTGCGGCTTGCAGATGCTTTTCGCGCGCGCGTGGTCGACGCGACGACAGGTAGCTTCGTGTTTGAAATGACAGGAACGCCAGACAAGCTTGATGCATTCCTGGAACTGATGCAGCCGCTTGGGCTGGCCGAGGTCTCGCGCACCGGAATCGCTGCCATTGCGCGCGGCTTGCGGACCATTTAATTCCATCTTCCGCAAAAAAGAACGCAAGAGAGGAGCAAACAGAATGCGGGTTTATTACGATCGCGATGCCGATGTGAACCTTATCAAAGCAAAAAGAGTGGCGGTTATCGGCTATGGCAGCCAAGGTCATGCGCATGCCAATAATCTGCGCGATTCAGGGGTAAAGGAAATTGTTGTCGGCCTGCGCCCTGGTTCGGCTGGAGTTGCGAAAGCCGAGGCTGCGGGGCTGAAAGTCATGGATCCGGCCGAGGCCGCCAAATGGGCCGATGTGGTGATGGTGCTCACCCCCGACGAAGGCCAGGGCGACCTTTACCGCGAGAAGCTTGGGCCGAATTTGAAGCCGAACTCTGCCTTGGCTTTTGCGCATGGGCTTAACATCCATTTTAACCTGATCGAGCCGCGCAGCGACATCGATGTGTTCATGATCGCACCGAAAGGGCCTGGGCATACGGTGCGGAGTGAATATCAACGCGGTGGCGGCGTGCCGTGTCTGGTTGCGGTGGCGCAAAATCCCTCGGGCAATGCTTTGGAAATTGCGCTTTCCTATGCTTCTGCCATCGGCGGCGGGCGCGCGGGCATTATTGAGACCACCTTTAAGGAAGAATGCGAAACCGACCTGTTCGGAGAGCAAGCAGTTTTGTGCGGCGGGTTGGTGGAGCTGATCAAAGCCGGCTACGAAACGTTGGTGGAAGCAGGCTATTCGCCGGAAATGGCCTATTTCGAATGCGTTCACGAAGTGAAGTTGATTGTGGATTTGATTTATGAGGGCGGCATCGCCAACATGAACTATTCGGTGAGCAACACCGCCGAATACGGCGAATACGTCAGCGGTCCGCGCATCATCGGCGATGGCGTACGCGCCGAGATGAAGCGCGTGCTTGCTGATATTCAAAGTGGCCGTTTCACTCGCGAATGGATGCTGGAAAACAAAGTGAACCAAACCAGCTTCAAAGCCATGCGGCGGCGCCTGGCCGAGCATCCGATTGAAAAGGTGGGAGAAAAGCTGAGAGCGATGATGCCCTGGATTGCCAAGAACGCCTTGGTGGACAAAACGAGAAACTAAATCAGGGCAGTCGGCAAGAGGGACCGGCAAGCGCCCCGCCTGCTATCCGGAAAGCCGCAAGAGGGCGCGCCCCGGCGCCATTTCACACAGGCAGTGCCAAGCAAGGCGACCATTTCTGCGACCGGGGCGCTTCGCCGGGCGGTGTCCGAGAAAAACAACAATCTTGGCTTGATTTTTTCGGAACCCTCCGGTAGAAGAGTTTCTATGCTCTGTTGTGGCGCATGTTTGATTCGCAAGTGTGTGCGGGCGTCTGCCCGCCTTTCTGTGCGCCTACTTGCTCTCGGTCTCCTGCTTCGACTTAGCCGCCCCTGAGCGTTCCGCCGGGCGAAACGTCGTGCCGGCCTCGCTCAGGGGGACCTGAGGCCTAGACGTCTTCTCTTTTTTGCAGGACCGAACCATGAGCATCCAGCACCCGAACTTCGGCACACTCGACGAAAACCGCATCATCATTTTTGACACAACGCTGCGCGACGGCGAGCAGTCCCCCGGCTTTTCCATGAACCTCGACGAAAAGCTGCGCATGGCGGAAGCCCTCGCCGCCTTGGGCGTAGATGTGATCGAAGCCGGCTTTCCTATTGCAAGCCCCGGCGATTTCGAAGCCGTGCGGGCGGTTGCCGAGCGGATCCAGGGCCCGGTGATTTGCGGCCTGGCGCGTTCCGGCCGCGACGATGTGCTGCGCGCGGCGGAGGCTTTGCGCCCGGCGAAACGCAAGCGTATCCATACCTTCATCAGCACCAGCCCGCTTCATATGAAATACAAGCTCAGAATGGAGCCGGACGCAGTGCTGGAGGCGGTCACTGCTTCGGTCAGCCTGGCACGCCAGCACACCGACGATGTGGAGTGGTCGGCCGAAGATGGCAGCCGCACCGAGCCGGATTTCCTTTGCCGCTGTGTCGAAGCAGCCATCAAAGCCGGGGCAACCACCATCAACATCCCCGACACCGTGGGCTATGCGTTACCGGAAGACATGGAGCGCATTTTTCTCATGCTGCGCGAACGTGTCCCCGGAGCGGACAATGTGATTTTCTCCGCCCATAATCACAACGACCTCGGCTTGGCCGTTGCGAATACCATTGCTGCAATCCGTGCCGGTGTACGGCAAGTGGAATGTACCATCAACGGCATTGGAGAACGGGCCGGCAACGCCGCCTTGGAAGAAATCGTGATGGCGATACGCACCCGGCGCGATGTGTTGCATTTCCATAACGGAATTGTTACCCAGAACATTCTCAAAACCTCGAAGTTGCTTGCTGCGATTACCGGATTTGATGTGCAGCCGAACAAGGCCATCGTCGGGCGCAACGCCTTTGCCCACGAATCGGGCATTCATCAGGATGGCGTGCTCAAAAATGCTGCGACATACGAGATCATGACGCCGGAAAGCGTGGGCTGGAGCAATTCCAGCCTCGTCATGGGGAAGCACTCCGGCCGGGCCGCGTTCCGTGACAAGCTGAGAGCGCTTGGTTATGGCGAAATTGGTGACAACCAGTTGAACGACGCATTCCGGAGATTCAAGGAACTCGCCGATCGCAAGAAAATCGTCTACGATGACGATATTATCGCCTTGGTGGATGATGAAGTCATGCGCGGCCACGACCGCATCCGCTTCGTCAGCCTGGAAGTGTATGCAGGCTCGAAAGCGGCCCCCAAGGCGACGCTAGAGCTGGAGATCGACGGAGAGCTTCACTCCGCCACGGCCAGCGGGGATGGGCCGGTGGATGCGACCTTCAATGCAATACGCGAGATTTTTGCCCATGACGCGGTGCTTCGGCTCTTCTCCGTGGGTGCCGTCACCGAAGGCACCGATGCTCAGGCCCGCGTAACGGTCCGGCTTGAAGAAAACGGCAAGCTGGTTGACGGCCAGGGGGCGGATACAGACACCATTGTCGCCGCTGCCCGCGCCTATGTGCATGCGCTGAACAAATTATTGGTGAAGCGCGCCCGCACTGCCCCCGCCGCATTGGCAAGCTAAACCGGGCTCGGCGCCGTTTCGCGGGGCCTGATATCGTCACGCGACCGGCGAGCGGCGCCGAAGCATCCGTTTCAGCCTACTTTGGAGAATTCCGCGACCGCAGCTTCGCACAGGGAGGAAAGTCCGGCCAGTTTTTGCAATCTTGGGCGCTCGGCTTGGTCGATGGATCGTAATTGGAGCCGTAATTGTAATCTGGCCACCCAGGCTTTTGCTGCACTTCGCTATCAAATGGCACGTTGCTGACCCCTTGGGTGCCAATCGGCGGTCCGCCGAAATGAGCCTGTGCCAGCATGGCTCCGCCCCGCGCGAATGTCGCGCCGGGAAAGAGCGCACCCAACAGCAGCAAACTTAGCCCTGCCCGGCACATTACCGAAAAACGCTTTATCCTTCGCATCGCACACTCCTTATCGCGGACATCCGGCCCTGGCACCGCGTCCTGAATGGGCAGTGCCGGGCGGCGCATGGGGTTCGGCATCGGCACCAACGCGCAGGTTGTCGCGACTTCAGGCGCGACCGGCGGCAGAGGAGAGCCAAAGAGGGTCGATCCCGAGCTTGGCCAGTGCTCGACGCCACTTGGTGGCATGATCGGCATCGAACACAAGAGCTTCATCCGCCGACGCCGAAAGCCAGGCGTTCTCTTGCAGCTCCCGCTCCAACTGACCGGCACCCCAACCGGCATACCCGAGGGCGAGGAAACCCTGACGCGGGCCGTTGCCCTCCGCGATGGCTTTCAACACGTCAAGGCTGGCGGTGAGGGCATGCACGTCATCGACCTGCAAGCTGTTTTCGCCGGTCCAATCGGCCGTGTGGAGCACAAACCCCCGCCCATAATCGACCGGCCCCCCGGCGCAGAGCCGAATGCGTCTTGCGGGAGGGACGGGTTCGATTTCCAACTGCCGCAAGAGATCATCAAAGCTTGGTTCTTCCAGCGGTCGATTCACCACAATCCCCATTGCCCCCTCGGGGGTATGCGCGCAGACAAACACCACTGTCTGCGCAAAACGCGGATCAGTCATCGCGGGCATCGCAATCAGCAAACGCCCGGTGAGGAATGCGTCGGCAGAAGATGAGATTGGCTTCGACATAAGAGAGATTTGGGCGCATCAGGCCCAAGGCGCAAGCGAGCAGATGACAGAGCGCATTCCACAGGCTAGCTTCGCCGCTCTAAACGGCGGCGCGTTCGGCTGCCACAGCAAAAGAGGTGAGGAAAATGACGATTAAAGTCGGAGACCCGATTCCCTCCATGAAGGTCTTCATTGCTGCGCCAGATGGGCCGAAAGAAGTCGGCACGGAAGAGCTCTTCGGCAAAGGCAAGGTGGTCATGTTCGGTGTGCCGGGCGCGTTCACCCCCACCTGCAGTGCCAAACATTTGCCCGGATTTGTCGAGCATGCGGACGCATTTCGCGCAAAGGGCGTGGATCGGATCATATGCATGGCGGTGAATGATGCGTTCGTGATGTCCGCCTGGGCCAAAGATCAGGGGGTCGGCGATAAGATAGTCATGCTGGCGGACGGTTCCGGCACTTTTACCAAAGCGCTTGGACTAGAGCTTGATCTTGTGCCGCGGGGGCTTGGCGTGCGCTGCCAGCGCTTTGCTCTGGTGACACAAGATGGAAGGGTCACGCACCTTGCCGTGGAGCCGCCCGGCGGCTTCGATGTCAGCCGGGCTGAGGCAATACTTAAAGTCGTCTAAAGCGGAGTTGCACCGGCCACGGCTTGAGAAGGGCCCGGAGGGCTGCCGCCGGGCCTTCGTTTATCAGAAGCCGACCGCCGCGCGGTTTCGGTAAGCGATATAGGCGGCAACCGCGAAGATGATGGCTGCGAAAACCCAGCGGAGCGCGCTGCGGTAGCGCGCGAGGTAGACCGCAAGCCGCAAGCCGAGCCAGCCGCCGAGCACGCCTCCGGCAATGAATTCCGCCGCGATCGACCATGCCACCATGTTTGCAACCGCGTAATTCAGAGCTGTCGTGATGCCGAAACTCGCGACCGAAACCAGGGAGGAGCCGATGGCGTCCAACATCGAGAGCCGCGCGGCAAACACCAGGCCAGGAACAATCAGGAACCCGCCGCCGATGCCGAAAAAACCGGAGGCCGTTCCGACAAGCAGCGCCATAACGGCGATGCGAAGCACCGAAGCCACATCGAGTCGCGGTTTTCCGGCCTCCCCTCTTCGCGCCGTCTGCGACCGGAGCATGAGGATCCCCACCGCCACCATCAGCAATGCAAAATAGAAAAGAAGCTGCTGGCCCGGGAACGCTTTTCCGAGCGAGGAGCCGAACGCCGCCCCTATAATCCCAAAGCCGGCAAACAGAATTGCCACCGGCCAGCGTACGTGGCCCGCGCGGGCATGCCCCACCAAGTTGGTAAGGGCATTGGCAGCCACGGCGAGCGCACCGGTACCAATGGCGACATGGGGATCAGCCACCCGCGGATCCGCCACTCCGACGACGTAAAGCAAAAGCGGGGTGGCTAGGATAGATCCGCCCCCGCCGATGAGCCCGAGTGAAAATCCGACAAGCCCGCCCGCCATGATGGCCAAAAGATGGGTCAACATCGTGATCGGGGCGCCCTGGCGTGCGCTTTTCTTGCTGCTTTCCTGCTCCAAATCCGCATTGAACAGCGTTATATTGATAAGTCCACGCAAAAGAAAAGGCTTTGCGTTCCGCTCAGCCTTTCTTCTGACGAACTTGACAGGCGAGGCAGGGCTTGCTTCATCCGCCTGGTACATCGTTCACAGAGCCTGCTAGCCCCTTGAACCGCCCACTCGGTTATCCCCCCCATATGGCCAAAAGCAAACCGAGCGCTTTGCTCGAGACCGTCAAAACCATTGTCTATGCGGGTTTGATCGCGCTTGCCATCCGCACCTTTGCTTTTGAGCCCTTTAATATTCCATCAAGTTCCATGGTCCCCACCCTGCTCGTAGGCGATTATTTGTTCGTTTCCAAATTCAGCTATGGTTATTCTCACTATTCTTTGCCTCTTTCTCCTCCGCTTTTCTCGGGGCGCATTTTTGGGCGGATGCCCAACCGCGGAGATGTTGTGGTATTCAAATTGCCGCGAGATCCGAGTGTCGATTATATCAAGCGCATCATTGGTTTGCCGGGCGATCACATTCAAGTGAAAGCCGGCCAGCTTTACATCAATGGGGTAGAAGTGGAGCGGACTCCAAAAGGTCCGTATGTCGTCAGCGGCGAGGGACCATCGATGGAGGTGCAGCGATACGTCGAGACGCTTCCTAACGGCGTGCGCCATGATATTCTAAAAGTAACTGATGAAGGACCGGCGAATAATACGCAAGAATATGTTGTTCCGGAGGGACACGTATTCGCCATGGGCGATAATCGCGACAATTCCGAGGATAGCCGTTTTCTCAATCAGGTCGGGTTTATTCCAATGGAAAATCTCATCGGCAAGGCCGAGTTCATTTTCTTTTCCATCGACGATAAATACCCGTTATGGGAATTTTGGGAGTGGCCATTCGAAATTCGCTGGTCGCGTCTGTTCCGGAGCATCCACTGAAGCAGACTTCCTTTGCCACCGCGGAGCGGTTGCTTGGCCACCGCTTTAATAATCCCGCGCTTTTGCGGCTTGCTCTGACGCACCGATCCGCCGCACGGGGCCGAGGCCGCGCTGCGTCCAACGAAAGGCTGGAATTCGTAGGAGATCGCGTGCTCGGCCTTCTGATCGCCGAATGGCTTGCCGAGCGATTCCCGGAAGAGCAGGAAGGAGCGCTGGGCCGGCGGCTCGGGTACCTGGTTTCTCAGCCGGTGCTTGCGGAAATTGCCGAAAAAGTTGGCCTGGCCGATGTTCTTGCTGTTTCGCCCGGGGAGGCTCGGGCTGGCGTGAAACGCCGCGCCACCGTGCTTGCAGATACTATGGAAGCGGCGCTTGGCGCGCTCTATCTGGATGGGGGGTTGGAGCCGGCAAGGAAATTTGTGCGCCATGCTTTTGAAGAGGTGATGCTTGCCCAACCCACGCCGCCAAAGGACGCGAAAACCATGCTCCAGGAATGGGCGCAGGCGCGCGGGCTGCCACTCCCGCGCTATGAGGTGATTTCTCGTGAGGGACCGGCGCATGCCCCGGTCTTTGTTATATCGGTGCACGTGGGCGAGCACTCGGGCACCGGCAGCGCAGGGAGCAAACGGCGCGCCGAACAATTGGCAGCACAAGACGTGCTGAGGCAGATTTCCTAATGGCTTCGCGCTGCGGCTATGTTGCCCTGCTCGGTGCGCCGAACGCCGGTAAATCGACGCTGCTCAACCGGCTTGTCGGCAGCAAACTCTCTATTGTGACACCGAAACCCCAGACCACTCGCTTTCGCGTGCTCGGTGTGGTTCTGCACGGCGAAGCGCAGATCTTGCTCTTGGACACGCCGGGAATTTTTACCCCGCACCGGAGGCTCGACCGCGCCATGGTCGCCGCCGCCTGGCGCAGCGCGGCCGAGGCGGATTTGCGGCTTCTCGTGATCGACGCCAAGGCGGGGATTACCGACGAAGTTCGCGCCATTGCCGCCAAGCTGGGCGAGCAGCGGAACTGGCTGGTGCTCAATAAAATCGATCTTGTGCCGCGCGCAAACCTGCTCCCGCTCGCCGAAGCAATGCAAAAGCTTGCACCGTTTGCCCGCACCTTCATGATCAGCGCTGCCAATGGTGACGGCGTGGCTGATCTGCTTGATGCCATGGCCGAAGCTATGCCCGAGGGGCCGCATCTCTACCCCGACGACATATTGACCGATTTACCGGAACGCTTGCTTGCGGCAGAAATTGTGCGTGAACAGATTTTTTTGCAAACGCACCAAGAAGTGCCGTACGCAACAACGGTAGAAACGGAAAAGTTTGAGGAGCGAAAAGACGGCTCCGTGCGCATTGAGGCGACGATCTACGTCTCTCGCCCCGGACAGCGCGCAATTTTGCTCGGTGAGCGTGGGCAAAGAATCAAGCAGATCGGCACCCGGGCACGTCTCATGCTTTCTGAAATCCTAGAGCGCCCGGTGCATCTTTTTCTGTATGTCAAAGAAAGGCCGGGGTGGGATGAAGAAACCGCACGGCTTCGCGCCTTAGGACTTGAAGATACGCCTTAGGCGGAAGGCTTGTTCGACCTTCCGCCTCTTGAATGACCAGGCGTCCTCTGGGTTAGCAGAACACGCAGCCGCCACGGAAGCCGAGCTTGCGGAGAATAGAAGCTGCCGGACAAAACTTGGTGAAGCTTGATTGCAGCATGTTGAGGCCGATAAACGCCGTCAGCAAAACAAAATACGGACTCACGAAATAGGTAAGCGCCGCACTGAGCAACACCATAAAGGCGGCAAAGCGGAATACGGCAAGATCAAGGTTCATCGGGGTGTTCTCCTTTCAAGAGTTTTCTACGGGCTAAGCTTTTGAAGGTTCACGTGGATTCCTTCAGTTTCGGTATATTGAGCTGGTTGAGCACAAACCGCTCATAGAACGGTTCGGTTTTGCCGCTGCGTATTTTGCGGAGGAAGTATTTTTCAAAGGCGATCTTTGCAAGATGCACCCATGTGCCTGAACTCGACCAGTTCACGTTGCGAGGAGGGATTTGCGGCTGCGCGACAAATGCCACGCCGCCATCGCCGAAATCGGCAAGGCAGATCGCATTCCATGTGGCCTTGGCAGCGGGTTTCGCTCCACGCAACAACGCGCCGATATTATGCGCAACAGCCGTGACCATGGATTCGATCATGAAACCCGTTTTCGGGACGCCGACAGGAACCGGCGTTGGCCCCACAGGAGGAATGGCAATCGCTACGCCAACACCGAACACATTCGTGTAGGTAGGATTGCGCTGATATTCATCCACCACCACAAACCCGCGCGGATTGACCAGCTTTTCGATTCCGCGAATCGCGGCGACACCGCGGAAAGCAGGCATCATGACCGAGTAACCGAAGGGGAGTTCGTGCGTGCGACGAACCGCGCCATCCTCGGCGACCTCCTCTACGATCATCAAACCCTCGCGCACTTCTTTCACGCGCGCATTGGTGATGAACTTGATATGTCGGTCGCGAAACTCGCCTTCCAGAAGATCTTTGGTATTGCCTACGCCATCGAGGCCGAGATGGCCGATATAAGGCTCGGAGGTGACGAAAGTGATCGGCACGCGATCGCGAATGCGGCGTTTGCGGAGCTCTGTTTCCGCGATCATGGCGAACTCATAGGCCGGCCCGAAGCACGATGCGCCTTGTACGGCGCCCACAATCATCGGCGCGGGTTTTTGGCAAAACGCCTCGAAAGCATCATGGGCCCGCTCCGCGTGGCCGGTCTCGCAAATAGACTGCGTGAACCCCTGGGGGCCGAAACCGGGAATCTCGTCGAAGGCAAGGTCGGGACCGGTGGCAATGACCAAATAATCGTAGGGCACCCGCTCACCGTTTTCCAGCTCCACGGTATTCGCTTCGGGATGCACGCGCCTGGCCGCGGTAGGGAGAAGGCGAATCTTTTTGCGTCGCGCAACTGCAGCGAGATCCACCTCGATGTCGCTCCGCTTACGCCAGCCCACCGCAACCCAAGGGTTGGATGGGACAAAATGATAGCGATCACTCTGCCCGATCAGCGTCACCCGGTCCTCGGGCCTGATATGTTCGAGCATCTCATACGCCATGGTCGTGCCGGAAAGTCCGGCACCCAAAACAACGATCTCGGCCATCCTGAAGCTCCTCTGCTTCCTTGGTTGGGAGCTGCGCTGCAGCCTCCTGATGGCTTGACAATATATTCACTATTTCGTAGATACGCAAGTATGAAAATTGATCCTACCGCCATGCTTTCGGCTGCGGATACCGCTGCGGAGCTTCTCAAGGCGTTGGCCAATCGCCACCGGCTGCTGATTCTTTGCCAGCTTGTGGAGAATGAGCGCTCAGTCGGGGAACTCGCGGCATTTTTGGGGATTCGCGATTCCACTGTCTCGCAGCACTTGCAGCTGCTCCGCAAGGATGGGCTGGTGCGGGCGCGCCGCGAGGGACAAACGATCTGGTATTCCATTGCCAGTGAACCCACTCGCCAGGTCTTGCAAACGTTGTTTGCGATCTATTGCGCCCCAGCCTCCGCCAATGCGGAGACGGAAAATTCCGCGCCGGCGCCGGCGCCTTCGAAGGGGAAGGTGTTATGTTGAAAGGCTTGTTCCGCCGGCCCAAAGGGCCGGAATTCGCCCCGCTCGAAGCTTACGAAGGGGCATGTTGTGGCGAAGCTCTGGTGATGGATCAGCGTAAGCTTGCCTGGAACTGCGTTCCGGGCCGCGAGCTCATACCGCTCTCCGGATTCGATTCGCAAGCTTTGCCAAATCTTTATGGGCAACCCCCTGTGTTCGATTGCGCCGCCGGCCGTCGCTTGCATGCGCTGTTTTGCGATGCTTCAAAGCCGAAATCATGATCGAGGCCGTTATGCGTGGTGGTATCTTGGACTGGAGAATGGCGGAACTTTCCGCAGAGCCCGATGTAGCAGAGACAGGACAACTCTGACTTTTCGTTCTTTTCGGCGAGGAGACTTCACGTAATCTCGCAAATTTAGGAGCTTATCCATGCGTGGCGTTTTTTTCTTTGCCGTTCTTGCACTCACCGCCGGCATTCTTAAAGCCCATGCCGCGACAACGCTTACCGTTCAGCCGGAGCTTGTCCCGGATGAAAAGGCGGTCTTTGCGACGGTGGAAAGCCGCAACGTGGTGCCGGCGCGGGCACGTATCCCAGGCACGGTGGTTTCGCTTACCGTACAAGACGGAGACGAGGTGAAACAAGGACAGGTGATCGCGCAGGTTGTGGATGAAAAACTGCAGCTTCAACTCAACTCTCTCGACGCCCAGATTGCAGGGCTGAAATCACAGTTGGCTGAGGCACAAACAGATCTTGCGCGGGCTGAAATTCTGGCAAAGCAAGGGGCGGTTTCCAAGCAAACGTTGGACCAAGCCCGCACGGCAACGGAAGTGGCCGCAAGCTCTTTGCGCGCCCGGATTGCGGAACGCGCCGTGGTGGCCCAACAAATGACCGAAGGAAATGTGCTGGCGCCAACCAGTGGCCGGGTTTTGGAAGTGCCGCTGACGCGCGGAACGGTTGTGATGGCAGGGGAGCCGATCGCACAAATCGCCGAACATAATTTTGTATTGCGCCTTCGCGTCCCCGAGCGGCAGGCGCGCTTTTTGAAAGCAGGCGACAAAGTGCGGGTCGATGGCACCGCGCTTGGCCAAAAGGGCGACGAATTCGGCACCATAGTACTCGTTTACCCGCGTATCGAGGAAGGACGGGTGCTCGCCGACGTTACCGCCGAAGGCGTGGGAGCATATTTCGTTGGCCAGCGGGTGCGGGTTTGGATCGATGTCGAGCGAAGATGGAGTTACCGCATCTCTCGCCGGATGGTGATTGAACGTCTTGGCCTGACCTATGTGCGCCGGCGTACCGAGTCAGGCGTGGTTGACACGCCCGTGCAGCTTGGACGCGATTTACCAACCCCAACAATGCCGGATGGGGTGGAAGTGCTTTCCGGTCTCAATCCCGGTGATGTGTTGGTCGTACCATGAATCTCGGTCTGTCTGGACGGTTGACGCGTGCGACGATTCGCTCGCCGCTGACGCCTCTTTTTCTCCTGGTCGCTTTGGCTGCCGGGTTGGTTGCGCTGCTGACAATCCCACGCGAAGAAGATCCTCAGATTCGTGTGCCGATGGTGGACATTATGGTTTCTGCCAACGGTCTGAAGGCCGAGGATGCAGCCGAACTTATCACCAAGCCGTTAGAGACGATCGTTAAGGCGATCCCCCGCGTCGAGCATGTCTACAGCCAGACGCAGGATGATAAGGTCATGGTCACCGCGCGCTTTGTCGTGGGCACCGATGAAGACGATGCCGTGCTGGCAGTGAACAACAAGATTAACGCCAATATGGACCGGATCCCCATCGGTATTTCCCCACCGTTGATTGTCGGGCGCGGAATCAACGTTGTTGCGGTGGTGACGGTAACACTTTCTCCATTGCCTGAGGCCGCACGTGCATGGTCGCAGGCGGATCTCGATCAGCTCGCCCGCAAGCTGCAGACCGAACTGATGAAAATTCCAGATATGGGGTTGAGCTACATTTCCGGCACGGACCCCGAAGAAATCCGGGTAGAACCGGATCCTGAAAAGCTTTCGCTTTACGGGGTCACCTTGCAACAGTTGATTGCGAAAGTGCGCGATGCCAATCGCTCTTTTGTTGCTGGCCAAATTCGTGATGCCGGAGTGGTGCGGACAGTGGCCGCGGGGCAAACCCTGCTCGGCATCCCGGATATCAATTTGCTGATGGTCTCCACGCGTGACAATCGCCCGATTTACGTGCGGGATGTCGCGCGCGTTGTGGTTGGTGCAGGCCCGGTGGAAAACCGGGTGTGGAACATCACGCGCAATGCGAAAGGAGACTTTGAGCAAGTCCCTGCGGTAACCCTAGCGCTCGCCAAGCGTCCCGGCGCGAACGCCGTGGTGATGGCTGAAGAAGTGCGCCAGAGGCTTGATCTGCTGAAGGGCACGCTTATTCCCGACGGTATCCGCGTACAGATCACGCGTGATTACGGCCAAACCGCAAACGACAAAGCGAACGAGCTGCTCTTCCATCTCGCCCTCGCCACGGTTTCTATCGTGGTATTGATCGCGCTCTCCATCGGCTGGCGGGAAGCGGTGGTGACCTTGGTGGTCATCCCGACGACAATTTTGCTTACGCTCTTCGCCGCAAACGTGATGGGGTATACCATCAATCGGGTGTCGTTGTTTGCGTTGATTTTCGCGATCGGCATCCTGGTGGATGACGCGATTGTCGTTGTGGAGAATATCGCACGCCATTGGAGCATGCACGATGGCCGCTCTCTGATGCAGGCGGCAATTGAAGCGGTGGCCGAAGTAGGCAACCCGACGGTGGTTGCCACTCTTACCGTGGTTACGGCACTGGTGCCCATGCTGTTCGTATCCGGCCTGATGGGGCCGTACATGGCGCCGATCCCGGCGAATGCGTCGGCTGCAATGCTGTTTTCGTTTTTCGTGGCCGTGATTATCGCGCCATGGCTGATGCTGAAGCTCGCACCGAGGCATGTTTCACACCCTGCCCACCCCCACGTAGATACAAGACACGGCGCTGCGCACGGCCATTCCGCTCAGCATCACGTGCATGGCGAAGGAAAGCTCGGCACGCTCTATCGGCGCATAGCGGAGCCGATTATTCGCACGCGTACGCGGGCCTGGATTTTCTTGATTGCAGTCGGCATTGCGACCATTGCGGTCTGCACGTTGTTCTATACTGAAAATGTTACAGTCAAGCTGCTGCCATTCGATAACAAATCCGAGCTTACTGTGCTGATTGATCTCCCCGAAGGGAAAAGTCTAGAGGACACTGAGCAGGCACTGTTTGCCGCCGCGCGCATCACGGAAGGTTTGCCCGAGGTTCAATCGATCCAACTCTACGCCGGCACGGCCGAGCCTTTTGATTTCAACGGCCTTGTTCGGCACTATTATTTACGCCATGACCAATCCATGGGTGATCTGCATATTCTGCTTGCGCCCAAAAACGAACGCGAGCGTACAAGCCACGCCATTGCGTTGGATTTACGTCAACGGCTTTCCGCGCTGAAATTGCCGCAAGGGAGCATTGTCAAGGTCGTTGAAGTGCCTCCGGGGCCGCCCGTTCTGGCAACCTTGCTTGCGGAAATCTACGGGCCGGACGAGCAAACGCGTCGCGCGGTTGCCGATGAAGTGCGGCAGATATTTGCCTCGGTTCCGTTCATTGTCGATATCGACAACAGCTACCGACAACCGGAACCGCGTTTGCGGATTTCTATCGACCAGGACGAGCTTGAGTTTTTCGGCGTCGAGCAGGCCGACGTCTATGACACGATTCAAGCTTTGTACGGCGGCGTTCCGGTGGGATATTCTTATCGCGGCGAAAACCGCTATCCGATTGATATTGTGGTCGGCTTGCCCAAGCGCGATCAAAGCTGGAACGAACGGCTCGCTTCCACGCCGGTGCCGGCAAACACCCTTCCGGGGAGCAAGACCGTGGTGGAACTTGGCCAAGTGGTGAAAGCGAGAACCGATGAAGGTTCGCGCATTCTGTTTCGGCGCGACGGCCATTACGCCGACATGGTCATGGCGGAGCTCGCAGGCGCGTTTGAAGCGCCGATTTACGGCATGCTTGCGGTCGATCGGCTGGTTGCCGATCACGATTGGGGCAAACTGCCGAAACCTGTGATTTCACTGCGTGGACAACCCATCGATGAAACACACCCAACCTTGCTTTGGGACGGTGAGTGGGAAATCACTTATGTGACCTTCCGCGATATGGGAGCCGCTTTTGCGGTTGCCATGCTCGGCATTTATATCTTGGTTGTCGGCCAATTCCGAAGCTTCAAGCTTCCGTTGGTCATCCTAACGCCAATCCCGCTTACCTTGATTGGAATCGTGCTCGGTCATTGGGCGTTTGGCGCACCGTTTACGGCAACTTCCATGATCGGCTTCATCGCGCTTGCCGGCATTATCGTGCGCAACTCTATCCTGCTTGTCGATTTCATCCGGCACGACAGAACACCCAACAAGACTCTGCGCCAAGTGTTGACGGATGCAGGAGCGATCCGGTTTCGCCCGATTTTGCTGACCGCGCTTTCCGCCATGATTGGGGCGGCAACAATCTTGATTGACCCCATCTTTCAAGGACTAGCGATTTCGCTGCTGTTCGGCCTTGCTTCTTCCACGTTGCTGACTGTTTTGGTCATTCCGGCCATTTATGTGGTTTTGCGCAAGCCAGACCAGGTGTTTGGCCATGAAGCTCCTGCCGTACGGCTCTGAGCCAATGGCTTAAGCACCTTTTGGCCCGATTCGGCTGAAAACCGGCTTGGGGCAAAAAGGGAGGGACATGATGCATGATGACTGGCCCGAGCTCGCCACCGATATTACTCTTGCTCTGCGCGCGCTGCGGGCGGATGCACCGGAGGTCGCGGGAGCCGTTTCCGCACTGGCGCGCGCAGCGATGGAGCGGCCGGTGCTTCCGCCAAAAATCAAGGAGCTTATCGCGCTCGGCATTGCGGTTGCCACGCAATGCGACCCCTGTATCGCGCTTCACGCGGAAGCCGCAATGTTAAGAGGTGCGACACGCGCAGAAGTGCTCGAAACAATTGCGGTCGCGATTTACATGGGTGCAGGCCGCGCTTTCATGTCCGCCGCCAAGGGATGGGAGGCGTTCAGGCAGTTTCAGGCTCGCGAGCAGGGCGTGGAAGATCAGGGAGGCAAAGCCGAGTAAGCAATAGGCCAAACTAATTATGGGCCAAACTAATAAAAAGAATCGATCAATCCAAGCACAAAAAATCGGATTGTCGGCACCAGAATGATGCGGCATGTTCTTGGCATTGCCAGATCATGCTCGGCAAAGGGAGAACGTTATGAAAGATCTCACCGCCCGCCGCACTGCTTTGAAGGCTTTTGGATTGGGGCTTGCCGCTTCCGGCGTGGTTGCTGCCGCGCAAGCGAACGCCGCTTCCGAACCCCTTCTGCCGGAGGGAGCGCGAACCCTAAAGGAGCTCACGACTCGCTTGGAAGCCGCGCCGCGACGGCGTGACTTCAAAACCGTGCCCATGATCCTAACGGAACGGGAGCAGTGGGACCATGTCGCGCTTTCGGAGGTGATGGCCTATCGCGGCAGCCCCAAACAAGTTTGGGACGATAACACTCTCGATGGGCCTTGGCTCAACCTCAAACGCAATGCCCTGAACGCGCAAGTTTTTTCCTACCGTCACCCGGATTTTCTTTGCGTTGCGGCAGTGCATGGGACGGCACATCTGGCATTGCTGGATCAGGCAATGTGGGAGAAATATTCTCTAAGCAAGCTCGCGGGGGAAAAATACAAGACCAATACCTTTATCGTAGAGCGGTCTGCGGAAGGGAATCCGAAAGATATCCAAAACCCAGAAGGGGTTTATTCCGGAAAAGACCTATCGATACCGTATTTGCAACGGCGGGGTGTGGTATTTCTCGCTTGCCATAACTCGCTCTGGGAGCTTTCGGAACGGCTGATAAAAATGGGGATCAATCCCGACAAGCTTTCGCATGAAGCCATGTGCGCGGAACTCACCAATCATTTGATCCCAGGCGCTGTGCTGACACCGGGTATCGTTGCCACATTGCCGGAATTGCAACGGGTAGGCTTTCATTACGCAAAGTGAAGTGTGGTTCGGATCATAGTCTGGAAACGAAGCAGCCGGGATTCAGCGATGAATAGGGAACGGAAACCCAATTTCGCAATTCGTATTGTACTCAAGCGCCTGATCGTCACATTGGCCTTCGGCGCGCTTTTCGTGCCCGGCGCCTTATTCGCTCAAGCTCCGCCGAACAGCAAATTCTTTCCACCCTGGGAAGGCCCGAGTGCGAACGATGTAGAAGATCACGGGCTTGAATTCACCGTGCCGGAGGTAGATAACCTTCCTGATTTCCATGGTAATCCCATCAACCCGAAACTTGCGCTTTTTGTGGGCGGCAATTACTTTTTTGCAATGGGGCCGCTTGTTGAAACGTTTGAGCGGCTGCACCCGGAATTCAAAGGCCGCATTTATTACGAGACGATTCCGCCGGGGCGGCTTGCCACGCAGATCGAGCGCGGAGGAACCATCACTGTCGGCAACATGACCTGGACGGTCCAGGCCGATGCATACTTTGCCGGGCTTCGCGGCGTAAAACGGTTGGTCGAAAAAGGGCTGTTGGAAGAACCCATTGTACCTTACGTCACCAACCAATTGGCCATCATGGTTCCGAAAGGAAATCCGGCCCATGTGAGCGGATTGACTGATTTGGCAAGACCCGGGCTGAGGCTGGTGATGCCGAATCCGGAATATGAAGGTATTGCACGGCAAATTCAGGCGGCGTTACGGAAAGCAGGGGGTGATACACTCGAAAAGATCGTTTACGAGCAAAAAGTGCGCGACGGCAGCACGATTCTCACCGCCATCCACCATCGGCAAACCCCGCTCGACCTCATGCTCGGCCGCGCTGACGCAGGTGTTACATGGCAGTCCGAGGCTATTTTTGAAGAGCAAGTCGGCAACCCGATCAGCATGGTGCCTATCCCTCCGGAACAAAATGTGACTGCAATTTACGCTGGCGCGGTAGTGAAAAAAGCGCAGCATCCGGAGGCAGCCAAGCTCTGGCTGAATTATATTCGGTCTCAAGAGGCAATGGCAATTTTTTCTCGCTACGGCTTTAAGCCTTACAAGGAGCAAAAAAAGGCCGAGCCGTAATTCCTGCGTTCGTTGTTTGAAGGAGGGGGAAAATCCTCCGACAAGCCCCTGGCAGGATCAGGCTTAAGTGAAGTTCCCTCGGGGCTGATCTCCATGATCAGTCCTATGAAACGTGCGTCCTAGCTTCAACGCAAACCCGATTTCTTCCCTTCCGAGCCTGCCGGTCGCATCGCGAAAGGCGCGCTTATCCCGGGAGGCGACCGGCGATCAGGCAAACCCCTCACCGCCCCTTAAGCGCCCGGTAGAGAACTGTTGCAGCGCAGCATGATCGGGTTTTTATTTGTGTTCCGATCCACAGAACACAATCGCCACTTGCGCGAATGCCATCTTTGACTTCTTAATTTCGTTCGAGGTCTAGCAAACGCCTCCCTCAAGGGAATGCCGATGATGCTACCCCTGGGTTCCATTGTTGCAAATCCGGCAACACCTTGGGTTGTTGCAGGGGGCCTTGTTGCCTGGACCGGATGGTCTTGCGCTCGTGCCCTCAGCCGCACCCGCCGCTTGAACAGGGAACTGAAACGTGCGCGCGAGCGCATTTGCACTGCAGCAGACCCCGGCGCGTTCTTCCGTGATTACGAGAGCATTTCCTCGTACCTTTCACAGCTTTCGGTCGTTGGGCCCCGTTGGCGAGAATTCAAGGATACCCTCCTGATTCCAACCCGGGAAGGCCGGCCGATACATGCCACCGCGCCGGCTCAGCGCTGGTTTGACCTCTCCATGCTGGGCGATGCCAAAATTGACCAGAGATACCACGCAGCTTTCCCCAATTTGCTTGTAGGCGCCGGGCTTCTGTTCACATTTTTGGGTCTCACCGTTGCTCTTTATAACGCCAGCGGGATCGTTGCGGAAAACGCCAGTCAGGCCGAGCGGAGCCATGCCCTACAGGATTTGCTGGACGCCGCGGCTTTTAAATTTATTACATCCCTAGCAGGGCTATTGCTATCCATTTACTATGCGATTTTCTGGCGATGGCGCTGTCGGCTGGTCGAACGCTATATCGACGGCTTCTTGACAGATCTCGAATATCGCCTGCCATTTCGCACGGCAACTGTAGCGCAAGAAGAAGCAAACGATCTGGCGAAACATCAATTGGAAACACTCCAGACATTTTCTAATGATCTTGCGGTTTCCATCGGCACAAGTTTGGACCAAGCTTTCGATAAAAGGCTTGGGGAACATATCGGGCCGCTTACCGATGCGATGGAACGGCTTGCATCCGGCATGGCAACGCAAAACCAAGGCGCGATCCAACGGATGCTCGATGAATTTCTAAACCGGTTACAAGGCGGTACCGGCGAAAAAATGCAGGAGATCACCCTACAATTTACGAATTTGGTCGAGAGCCTGCAGGAACTTCGGACTGGGCTACAGAATTCTGCCGCACAGATTACCGCTGCAGCCGAGATCATGGTGAACCGAATGGGCCAGGGCACCGAACAAGCCGTATCGCGGTTGACCCTTGCAGCCAGCGATAACGCAGCTCGCGCCGGCGATCTCGCACGCGAGGTCGGCAGCCTGATCGAAGCCACAAACGCGCTACCCACGCATCTCACGCAATTTAAGACTGCTCTGGACGACGTAACATCATCGCTGGCCCATAGCGCAGCCGATCTTCGGGCAGCGGGAGAAGCGACGCGGGCTGGTGTGCAAGCTCTGCAAGAGGTCTCCCAAAAAGTGGCGGCCGCCATCAGCCAGATCGAGGGCACCGCGGGGTCTCTTCAACGCGCCCTTGTGGACAGTCAAGGCCTAACACAAGCGATGGTAGCGGCATCCGAGAGATTTGAGGGCGTGGATCGTAGCCTTGCAGAAGTCCTCAATAAGCTCCAAATTGGATTGGAAGCATTCCAACGAGAAATAAGCGAGTTCGTATCCCATACCGATAACAACTTGGCGAAAGCCGCAAACCAACTTCACTCCGTGCTCTCGGAAATCACGGAAGTTTTTGACAATTTTATAGCGACTTTTGATCAAAATCGGTCAAGGCAAACCTCGTATCGAGGGTAATCATGCGTCACCGGCACGAAGCAAGCGAGCACGCAGGCGAAAGTTACTTTGCTTCGATTAGTGATCTCATGGTCGGCATCCTTTTTGTATTTCTTCTGATGCTGACCATATTTGCCCTCAATTATCGGGACGCTGAGCAGGATCAGCTGATCGAACGCCAGAAATACGAACAGCTTCGGGTGCAATTGGAGCAGCAACAACGCGAAACGGAGCGCCAAAAGGCAGAGGCCGAACGGCAACGACGGGAGGCCCAAGCCGAGCAGGAAAAAAACCGACAGCTGCGCGTATTGCTTCGAGATGCGCTCGATCGGCTGGAATATGATATCCAGCAACGGGAACAGGCTCGTCAGACTTTGCTGACCAAATTGGCCGAGCAACTTCGTGCTCGCGGTGTGCAAGTTGTTGTTGATCAGCACTCCGGCGTGCTACGCCTCTCGGGTGATTTGCTTTTCGCAACGGGCAGTGCGGCGTTGAGTCCTGAGGCTGCAAAAACGGTTGGTATTCTGGCCGATGTGATGATGCGTATCCTGCCTTGTTATGCCGGATCTCCGCCTTCGACAGGATGCCCCGATGACTCGATGCCCGTTTTGGAAACGGTTCTAATCGAAGGACACACCGATCATCGTCCGTTCATGGAAACTTTCCGCTATCGCGACAATGAGCAACTTTCTACAGAGCGCGCGTTGGCCGTTTTTTCGGAATTACGAAGGGCGCAACCCGGATTGGACGCGGTGCGCAACTCCGACGGGCTGCAGTTGCTCGGCGCATCGGGTTACGGCGATCGGCGGCCGCTGCCTGATGCACAGGGCAACTCCGAGGAAGATTTTCATCGGAATCGACGGATTGATATTCGTTTTGTACTGACATCGCGCACATCGGAGGAAATGCAACGCCTGCGCGATCAGATCCGGAGGGCGATCGCCCAATGACAAAGGGGCACACGATTGATGCACTTGCGCGGTTGGATGCGGCGATCGTATCGTGGCCGCACCGTGGGCGGCTTCCGAAAGAACAAGCCTCGGAAAAAATGGTCCGCGAAATCGGTGCCAGGGACGCAGAGCCGAAGCCACCGGAAGCGGATGTACTCGAAGCGGTGCGTGATCGGCTGCGCCAAGCCTTGGCGAGGTCACCGTTCATGCAGCGGCTGCGAAGCGTTTTTCGTACGGAAGACCGAGAGAAAAATATTGACCGGAGAGATATCCGGCTTGCGCCGTGGATTCTATGGCAGGGCAAACCGCCAGCCATAGAATTCCCAGGGCTGTTGGATATAGTGATAAAACAAGCCGGCCAGTCGCCACGGACTCTGCGTAATCTTATCGAGGCATGGATTAGGGATTTCTCGCCCGACGGTACCGATATTGCCAAAGCCGGCCAAGCCATCGAACAGTTGCTGGCCAACACCTCTCATGCGCGACTTGAGAGCTGGCTGCAGGCGCATGCCCGTTTCAAGCTGTTTTCTGCAGATCATGGTCCTGACAATCTAGCACAGGCACTTCTGGGGGGCGGGGAAGATGTGTCTGCCATCCTCGCAGCGGCGGGGTTTGTAGAAGGAGCGCGCTCGGCCAGTTCCTATCTGCGGGCCGTGCAGACGAAGTTGCTCGAGCGCCTTGCCGCAATGCTACGCGACCCCGGTGCGACAGAACGAGCGCAAAGGGCGTTTCAGTTCCTGCTTCAGGACAACCACCTGCGTTTCGACGATCAGCGATCTTTACTTGCGATTAGGCTCTGCCAAGCCTGGTTTGACAACGGACCTGAGCCTGCTCCGGAAATACGCAATATCATTCGGGATTTCCTCGTCGATCACATTGGAGACCCCCGGATTCGACAAGACCGTTGGAGTGGTGCCGAAAAAGAAGCCGAACTCGTTCGACAATGGCTCACCCGTGCGTCTCTCGAAGTTTTCTTTGGACTTATTGCCGATTACGCGTTGGATAGGCAGTGGAAATATCGCGCTGCGTTCTGGTTGGCGTATCTTAAAAAGGGTGTGATCAGCGACGCATGGCTTGCTCTTGGAAAGCAGGTGCATGCCGCGGCGCACGCACGCGAGAAACTCGGCACGGCATTTGGCAGACTTGACGGCTCTGCCGACCAATCCGTTCTGTTGCTCCGAATTGGCAAATTGGTGATTGGTGAGTGGAGCCACAACGGCAAGCTCAGAGCTTGGCGCGAACAAGACGGCCCGGAGCTTTACAAACAGGTTTACACGCGCAGTGAACTCTCAAAACCTTGTCTTCCGTTTCCGCAAGATCCCTTAGGGGGAGGGGGAAATGAAACAGACACCTCCGGCCTGAGCCACTTCAATCCCGAAAAGGGATACTGGCAGCGGCGTGCGGCCTCTTCGCTTGCGCGTTATGCCGATGTCGTGATTGAACCACAGGAATGGGAACCGCGATGAGTTATCGGTTTGATTTTACCGTTACGGCCCGTTTTACCGAATTGCGCCTGATCGGCCCTGATAGGCCGCTTCCCATTCGTGACTGGGCCCTGCAAGCCCCGCACAATCTCACGCAAGGCGTTAATCTGGTTCATCGGTTGCAGGCAGACGATCAGGCTTCCGGCAATGACGATGAGCCGACGTTCTTCATTGCCCATCGCGCCATCGCCCGGCTTTCGCCGTATGAAGCAAGCTTGCTCGGTTTACCGCCGCTTGCAGAAGTCGTTGCCGCAATCACCTCCCAAGGACTTATCAATAAGCCAGATTTTACCGTCGCACTCATCTGGAAACGGCCGAACGGACAGGCGATTGCGCATGCCGAACGTCGCGGCGCATGGCTTCGGATCGGCCAAGTGTGGCAACGCCTGCCGGAACTACTCTTTGATATCGCGGAAAAAGTAGACGCTCTTCGCTCGGAACCAACGGAGAATATAGCCGGCCGCATGAAAGCGCTGGCCGAATTGCGAGAGGTTTTGCCGAGTGCCGTATCTGCGGGCGTCACCGATACGTTGGGAGCCTTGCGCTCTCTCAAAATTGCCGTCGCCGATGCATTTTCCCTCGATTTGGTGGGCGAAGGCGATGCCTGTCGGCTGGTGCCGATCCTGCATCGGGCACGGGCACAAGATGACACACCTTTGTTACCGCCCGATCAACAGCGCGTTTTTGGCGAAGATCGTTTCAATCGCTACTCCACAGCGCGTGATATCTATGAGGTCGGTCCGGGTACTTACGTGGTCCTTTCGCCGCTGCTTCACACCGCGCTGGGCGAGGTACGGCGTTTGCAAAGCGCCTCGCCTGAGACCAAACGGGCATTTCTTGCATCGCCACGCGCGTTTCTCCGCCAAGTACTCGGTGATGACACCGACGTTACGGCGTTGGAAAATGTTTTCTGTGAGACGCAAGCCTATTCGGAAAGGGTAATCGGGCTCGGTCTTTGGCGGCCGCGTGTGTTGCCATGGGTTGAGATTCCAGCGACCGACTGGCTCGGCTCCGATGCCGAAACTGGGGCATCACCGCCGAGGCAACCGCGAGGTCTCATCATCAATGACAAGCTCGTGCCGCTGACCGCGGACCAGACCGAGCAACTGCTCGAAAAAGTCAAGGCAGCAAGAGCCACAGGCCAACCCACTGTGCCGTTCTCGGTAAACGGCGAGACGATTTTCGTTCCGGCCACCACGGAAGTGGAACAAAAGCTGGTGGTGTTACACGATGCTTTTAACCGATCGCAGCCTCCAGCCTCATCTTCGGAACGGAGCGAGGCGGAGGATGAGCATGTACTGATCAAGCCAAATGAAGAGACCATTGATATCGAAGCGGGTTGGACACCGCGCGCCAATTATGAGATTCGCTTGCCAAGTTGCCTCCGCACGCCGTTAAAGCAACACCAGATCACCGGGGTGGAATGGCTGCAGAAGTCTTGGCGCCAAGGCCGGCCGGGGGTTTTGCTCGCCGATGATATGGGGCTGGGCAAGACGTTGCAGGCGCTCGCGTTTTTGGCCTGGTTGCGCGAGGGCATGAAGAACGGCGCGATCCCGCAAGCTCCGCTGCTGATCGTCGCACCTACGGGGCTCCTGGAAAACTGGCTGGAAGAACATGAGCGCCATCTGCACCCGCCGGGACTTGGACAGATTTTGCGTGCCTACGGGAAAACGTTGGCAGGGTATCGAAGCCAGGGGGCAGACGGACAGGCTCGTGTATCGCAGCAAGCTCTGCGAAATGCAGATTGCGTACTGACCACTTATGAAACTCTGCGTGATTACGATCGCGATTTTGGTCAAATCCGATTTGCCGCTGCGGTGTTCGACGAAGCACAGAAAATCAAGACACCTGGTATCCGCCTCACCGACGCCGCAAAAGCAACGAATGCAGACTTCCGAGTTGCTATGACGGGAACGCCGGTGGAAAATCGACTGGCCGATCTTTGGTGCATTGTCGATACGGTACATCCCGGTCACTTGGGCGAACTGAAAGTTTTCAGTGCGCGTTATGAGAAGAATGCTGATGTTTCCCTGCTGCGGCAGCTGAAGGATTCCCTGGATCAACCAAGCGGCAGCAAAGCCCCGCTGATGTTGCGCCGGCTGCGTTGGGACTATCTGCCGGATCTGCCGAAGTGCGAGGAAAAAGTTATCGAGCGGGAGATGCCGGAAGTGCAACGCGTTGCCTATCAGGAGGCCATCGCCTATGCACGGAGCAATGGTGGCCCCGCCACAATGCTGGAGACGCTGCACAAGCTGCGACGAATCTGTTTGCATCCTTTTTCCCCGGACGAACCGGCGGAGGACTCGATCTTTATCTCTGCATCTGCGCGGTTTCTTGTGCTTTTCGATATACTGGATGCGATTTATCATAGCAACGAGCGCGCCCTGATCTTCATCGATAACCGTGCTGTGCAGGGGCAGCTCATCGGCCTGATTCAGCGCCGATATAAATTATCGTCACCTCCGCCCTTTATCAACGGCGAAGTCCCGGGCGCGGGGCGACAGGCGCGTGTGAACAGTTTTCAGAGGGGAGAAGGGTTTGACGTGATGATCCTCTCGCCGCGAGCGGGCGGCGTTGGTTTGACGCTGACCAGTGCCAATCATGCTATTCATCTGGAACGCTGGTGGAACCCAGCGGTCGAGGATCAGTGCACCGGGCGAGTGTTACGCATCGGCCAAACGCGCTCGGTCACGGTTCATATCCCTCAGTGTACTTGGGCCGGACACCACTCGTTTGACCAGAATCTGCACGCTTTGCTGCAACGCAAACGCCAGCTGGTTCGCGAAACCTTGGGGCCGGGCGAGTTCTCCGGCGATGAGCTGTCAGAGTTGTTTCACGAAACGACGGCCGGATAAAATCCCCCGATACGACACCCGCCAGAGCGGAATATCTCGCAAGCTATGCGAGGGGCGGCGCTGTGCTGCGGAATAAAAACCTTCAAAACTCATGGTGCTGCTGGAGAGGATTGAACTCTCGGCCTCTCCCTTACCAAGGGAGTGCTCTACCACTGAGCTACAGCAGCGCCCGACGCGGAACCCGGGCTTATCTAAACGTCCCGTTCTTTTTGCGCAAGCTCATCGCAGAAAATTGGCACAATGCGGGAGTATGGCTCGTCAAGCTTTTGCTATGTAGAGAGGAGGCAGAGGAAGAGAGAAGAGGCTGGATGAACGGGGGTTGGGAGGCAGAAATCACTCACACGCCGGCCCTGTTGATGGGGCTGGCGGGGCTTGCAATGTTGGTCCAAAGCCAAGTCAGGGGCCTCATCCGCGCGCTCGCCGCACAAGGCTGGCTGCTGGCCGGGATGCTCGCTTGGCAAAGCTATGTGCACGATTCTCCGGCGTGGCTGGTTGCTGCTGCGCTTGCAGCGAGTTTCAACGGGGTATGGATGCCTCTGTGGCTGTCCAATCTCGCGCAGCGTCTCTCCGCTCCAGAGACGGTTCCTTCTGCAATCGGTTTTCGCGGAAGTATCCTACTCGGCCTAGGCGCCGTGGGGCTGGCAATTGTGGCTTTGCGCGGGCCTGTCTATTCTTCTTCCTTACCGGCCGGGTTTGATTTTGCGCTTGCCGTTTCCATCATCGCGATGGGGTTTTTTGTATTGACAAGCCGACGCCACGGCCCCGCACAAGCCGCCGGCTTCGTTGCCGCGCAAAACGGGCTGATTCTCACGCTCATAGGCCTTCCGGGTGGGCTGCCCGCGTTGCTTTTGCAGGCGGCCCTTTCAGCGCTTTCTGCGCTGATGGCGGCAGGCATTGCCTTTTTCCAGATCTCCGGAAGGCTCGATGTTGCGGATCACATCACGTTCGAGCAATGGCTTGCATCGCGACGAGCCGAAAGACAGAGCTCCGCACAAGCTCCCCCGGCTAGCTGATGACTATGGCGCTTGGGCGGGCGCGACTCCGCGTCGTCTTTCCGCCGCGCGCAGCGTGTTCTGCAAAAGCGCCGCAATCGTCATCGGCCCTACCCCTCCCGGAACCGGGGTGATTGCCGCAGCATGATCCACGCACTCGGCAAAGGCCACGTCGCCGACAAGCCTTCCATCGGGAAGGCGGTTAATGCCGACATCGATCACCACCGCTTGGCTTGCGACCCAATCTCCGCGCACAAATTCGGGGCGACCCACCGCGGCCACAAGCACCTCGGCACGCCGACATTCCGCCGCCACATCGCGGGTGCGGGAGTGTACCACGGTTACCGTCGCATCTGCCGCCAGCAAAAGCCGCGACAGAGGCCGGCCGACGATCAGCGAGCGGCCCAACACGACCGCTCGCGCGCCGCGAAGCGCCACATCCGCTTCAGCCAAAAGCTGCATAATGCCAAGTGGCGTGCAAGGAGCAAATGCCTCCGCACCGGCATCCAACCGGCCAACATTGAGGGGATGGAAGCCGTCCACGTCCTTCGCGGGGTCAATGGCCTCAACAACGGCTTGAGAGCGAATCTGGGAAGGAAGCGGAAGCTGCACGAGGATCCCGTCGATGGCGGGGTGATCGTTGAGCCGCGCAATATGCGAAAGCAATGCCTGTTCGGTGGTCGCGGCAGGCAAGACCAAGGTTTCGGCCGTAAAGCCCACGCGAAGAGCCGCGCGTTCCTTGTTACGCACGTAGATACGACTTGCCGGATTTTCACCGACCATCACAACGGCAAGCCCGGGGCGAAAAGGAAGTTCGGCCACTCTCGCGGCAAGTTCTGCCTCGATCCGGCGTGCGAGAGCCCGGCCGTCTACAATGCGTGCAGTCATAAACGCGTCATAGCGCAGCCAGCAGAGCAAGCAAACGGGCTGGTTCCCCTGCCACATGGAGAATTTTTTCCCGCCCCTTTGCTCCTGCCGCAAGCTGCACGGCGCTTGGGGAAACGCCGAGAGTGGCGGCGATAAGGGCGCAAACAGCGGCATTTGCCCGGCCGTTTATTGCCCGCTCCGCCACGGCAACGCGGAGCCTGCCAGCCGGCCAAAAGTTCTGGCTTGCGCCGGGCGTCGGCACGACCGGTCCCACCCCAACCCGCTTGGCACCAGGCAACACTTTTATGGCAATGCTGACCCCGTCAGACCCTTGACGCCAAAACACCGGCTTTTCATTGGTCGTCGCAACACTCATCCGGCACCGCTCATATCAGACCCTGGCGCCACAGCCAAACCTCGAATTCGCCGAGCAGCATGCGCAGCGCCTGCAAAAGCAAGATGAGAATAATCGGGCTAATGTCGATCCCGCCGAGATATGGCAAGACCGAGCGGATCGGACGAAGTGCCGGTTCCGTAATTCGGGTAAGAAAATCGGCAATGGTCCATACCAGGCGGTTACGTGTGTCCAGCACCTGGAATGCGATAAGATTGCTCATGATCGCCGCCAGAATGACAGCCCAAAAGTAGAGTCGGAGAATTTCGTCGATCAGCCAGAACAGAGCGGCCATGCCGGGATAAGATATGCCAGGGTTACGAAGAAGGGTGATGACCGCGACCTCTAGCCGGGCTTGGCCCTACGTGCAACTGCCCCTTGAGGGCCGTTTTCGAAAACCTCTCGAAATATCGGCCCTGACGGGCGGAGATGTGAAGGAGAGATGTGGCGTGAGGATCGATCAAAGAGGCCTAATTACGCCACGAATCGGGGGTGTCGTCGCAGGACGTTGCTGCTCCGGGGGCTGCTTGGGCTTGCTCGCGTCCGATCCGGCGATCTCCCCAAACTCCGCATCTCAGGCACCGGAGCTTAAGCGTATGCGCTCAGGGCTAGCGTTCAAGCCGGAGCCTTAGCTGGGACGGGTATGGGTATCGAGACAGGCGAAGAGCCCACGTTAATTGTGGGATCGAGCGCGATCAGCCGGCCCAATTCGGCAGCAACCATAGCAGCCGCTCGCTCGGGCGTAATTCCCTGAGCTTGCATGGCTCGCGGCAGATTGGCAACAAGGTAGGAAACGCCCGCGGCAATTGCCGCATGAAGCGAAACGGAATCGGTAATTTTTGCGCCGGATTGAGCAAGCTGCTGATATGCAGTCCCGGCGGCCTGGCCAAGGATGGCAAGAAAAGTCGTGTTCAGGTGGTGACGACGAAGCCATGCCAAGCCGAGCGCAAATAGAAGTGGTAGCAGCGCCGTGACAAAGGCATCCAGCCAAGGAAGAATAAGGTTTTGAACAATTGCAGTCATTGCTTTCCTCTCTTGGTTTACTATTCAACCGTGCTCCGAAAGGGAAAACGGCTTTCCGTTGAGAGCAGCCGTGGCAGCAAACGGCAGATAACTCAGCCGCTGCGCCCAGCCCGCACCAAAGACTTGCCAATCCGGCAATTTCATCATGAACAACAGCCGTCTTGCAGAGACTTCTCCACAAAGCCGCGCAAGGCCCATGCATGCAACTGCATGTGTCGTTGCGCGAATCGTTTCCGGACCGATCAGCCCATCCTGCGCAGTCCCGACTGCAGCCTGCAAAAACGTCGCCGCAAGAAATGGACCATTATTTACCGCGGCATCGAACAGAAGTATGGCGAGCAATGTCGGCAACGCATCAGCCGAGATCGGCATCCAATACCGCAAGTGGTAAATCCGCTTAGCGTCCTCCACGGTGAGAGCGGGGATATCCAATGTTGGAAAGGCCGCGGCGCTTATGCCGAATTTTGTACCGCGAAGTTCCCCGACTCCGACCTTTCCAGCGGTCCAATTGCCAGGATCTCCCGGATTGTTGGAATACTCACCTTCGCTACCGACCACTATTGCAAACGCAGCGTCAAAGGGGTTCATGTACCGGATTGCCCCGACCAAAATGCCAGCCAATGCCGCAAGCTGCGCCAAAGCGAAGGCACAAAATAGGCCGCTGCGCTTCCGATCGCGCCAAGCGCCACCAGTGCGCCGCCCGCTTTGGCGCGCAAAGCCACGAGTTGTGCAACCGGCTCGCGCAACTCTTCTACATTTCGCTTAACATCTTCTTGGGCGCTGCGAATAGCAGCTACATCGGCAGTTAGCGTCAATACCGCGGCATCATGCTTTGCTTGGAGCTCGCGCACATCGTTCGCCAGCTCGTGTAACTCCGCATGCATGGCTTCCCGCATTTTTTCCGCCGCGTTGTGACGAAAGTCGATTTTCTCCTGTAAGGCACGCACGCTGGCAACAAGCTCACCAATATTTTGGAAAATAGCGCGGGCATCTAACTGCGTAACCATTCTCCGCCTCGACTTAGGAAATGCCGACGTCAACAGCATCGGCCAACGCGGGATTTGTCGGAATGCCGTTCACATCGGGAAATTTCAATGGGTTAAGCTCAATGCGCGCCGCAGCAAGCGCTGCTGCTTTACCAGCCTTTGTTTTAACCGCTTGATAGAGCATTTTTGTTGATAGATTATGCCAGTCTGCTTCCCTCGGGAAATCCTCTGCGACGAGTATATAACGCAGCGGGCCTGCAACGGGCTTACGGCCCGCTTTATAAGCTGCTTCGTCCACGTAACCATCAAATGTTAATTCAATACGGCCTAAGTCAAAGAAATCGTGGCGTGAAGAGAGGTGCCAATAGGTAACTGTAACGCCGGTATCGTTGAAGTCTATCGGCTTCTGAAGACCCATATCATTCTCCTTCGGAATATAAAAACACTGTTGTGCTAGACAAGCATCGGGGCCAAGGCTTTGGCCACCGCCGCCCCTATGGCCGAATAGCCAGCATCGTTGAAATGGATGGTGTCGGAAAAAAATAGGTTTGGTGTCCCGCTACCCCACCCAGAAGTTAATCCAAGACCGGGATTACACTGGGAAAGATCGACAAATCCGTCAGCGAAGCCTTGCCAGTTCTCCGCAAGCAAGGCGTTGAACTGCTGCATTACTGCAATCTGTGCGGACGAAGCCCCTCTCAGCGGCGAACCAACGGCTAGGAATTTCGCTCCATACTGATGGACAAGCGCACCGTACTCCTGGTATATTTGAAGCAGTTGTTGGGGCGTGGTAGAGAGAATGGCAATATCGTTCCAACCGGCATAGAGAGCGACGACCTTGTTTCGAGCGGATCGCGAAAGCGCCGGAGCCACGTTTGCAGAAAAATTTTGCAACCGGGTTGCTGCGGTTTCGCCATACACCGCAACATTGGCAAGAGCAAGGTTCGGCCGGTTTAGCATGGAGCCCATTTTTCTTAGCCAAGTTTGTTGGAACGAGGCGCCGTATCCATCGGTATGGCTGTCGCCATCAGCCACAAATACATCGCGCACCTGCGGACGAATGGCGAATTGGCTGTATAAGCTTGCCAACATACTCATCTGCTGCATTTGAGTATGAGCAGCGGGATAAACAATGACAGCAGCAAGATCGACAAATCCCATGGCGCTGCCAAATGCTGAAGCCCCTAACGTGCCGCCGGTGATTGTCCCGATAGCGAGCTTACCACTTGACTGCCCATCGTTATGATAAAAACTCGCCCCTGACGAACCCGAGATAAGAGATACAACGTTGGGGGTATCCATTCCGCCAAGGCCCGGGCCGAACGCCGGAGGGCCACCACCGAGCGCAGCCACGCCTGAAGCCGCTCCCGGCGCCGACCACTGCCAGTTCGCGCCAACAATCAACAAATGACCATTGCTATCGGACAATGAGAAGAATGAAGTGTTATGCCCGGCCGATTGTATTCCACCGATCGCGTAGATGGAGACAGCCGAACCGCTAAGTGTGGAACCGGTTGGCATACTAATTGTTAATGTGGTCTGAGTAGGACCACAATACGGCTCGCTAGAACCGTTGCCTTCCGGTCTGGCATCGAACATAACGCTGCGTGCGTTGCCAAGCCTGCGCAACGGAACGATCGTGGGCGCGTTTTGGACATTGCTCTGAGTTGCATTAATGCCATTGCCGCTTTGGTCGAACCAGGTAATAATGCGCCCGCAAGAGCCGGCCAGGAAGCCATCCAGACTTTGCGTATCGAGACTGCCATCCGCCAGAAAGCCTATGTTTTTTGTGGTATTGTCCGATAGGCGTTGCACGGTAAAAGCCGGCCCGGAGTAAGCGGACGAAAGAAGACGGGTGCCGTATGCAAACCCAAATGGTCCAATTGTTTGTATATCTAACGGTCTTGCCGCAGAACCAATAAAAGGAACGGTTGAAGAAGAGCTCGCCGGATAATTCAGTGAAGTGCCGCTTTCCCCAGCAAAGGGCGGCCATACTGCTGAAAGACCCGGTGTGGTCGCAATTGCCTGGTACAACGTGCCCGATGGTGAGAGCCATAGATTGCCGGGGGTGTAACCGCGGCTCGCATCGTCGTTATAGCAAGGAGCGCGCGTCGTGACGTCGTCCGTACGCGGCAACGGCAAGGCAGACAGTGCGCCATTGGCGAGATTTAACCGCGTAGCGGCGATAATGCATGCCCCTTCCCTGGTTTGGCCCATCTCCGCCCCGGGTTCAAAAAACGCACTTGATGTACCAAGAGACGGGATTTGCAGAGAAAAGTCACCCGGGGCAAAACTCCACGAGGAACCTGTTGGCAATGCTTTGGTATGAAGTATCTGCCAATAGCAGAGCAGGTTTCCACCGGAAGGCGCGTCTGCGAGAGCGGCATACAGCCCAAGCGGTCCGCCTGTTCCGGCATTCGGAAAAACACCCGCGGTACTATTAGTGACTCGCATGTTATCGACTGCTAAAAAACTGATAGGTTGGCGCGAATAACCGCTTGATGTACACTCGACAAAATTGCCGCCGGCCACGCTGCTGCCGAGCGCAAGCCAGCCCGAAAGAAGGTATGAGACCATGCAAAAACCTCATTGTTTGCGAAACCAAGTGCCTGCAAGGAAGCGAAACTCGACCGCACTGTTTGCAGGAAGCGTGGTTGGTGCTCCGAGCAGGCCCTGCCCAGTATTGGCGTTAAGAGTGAGCGCAGTAATTGTCTGCGTGCTGGCAATTGCCACCACCTGTCCGTCCACCGGATTTGGCGGCATTGTTATAGTAAGCGATGCCAGCGTTCCGGACGGATTAATCTGCAGAAGACTTACGTTGTTCTGGATAACGATACTCGCGCCCGAGCTCGGTGTTTGCAAACTATATGACCGGTCTGCATGCGCGCCAAGAAACGCAACGGGCGATCCGGTGCTTCCGGAAGAGCCGAGCGATGTCGCCGCAGTTCCCGAAGCCGAGAGATTAAGACCCACATTCGCAGCGCTGCCCGCTACAACGACAGAGGCCGCAGTACTGGTGCTTCCGCCGCTTGCCTGCACAAAGTTCGTTACGCTGGCTACGTCAGCAACACGAAATTGCTCTAGGTATTGGCGAGTAATTAAAGATACCGGATTAGTTCCGGCGCTGCCGAGGAAAAGTTGTACGTTTGCATCGCCGCCTTGCGCCACAATGCCCACGCCATTACCACTGGGACCGGGATTGATCTGCAGCCAATTGATAGCATTTGCGACAAAATTCGTATTAATGGCGTTGTATGAGCGATTTGGTTTATCCCAGCCGTTTCCGGCATCTTTGACGTTACTGGTGCCAATGCCGATGATGCTGCTTGCTCCGCTTGTTCCCGCAGCAGCGTTTGCGGCCAAGACAACCGCGCCCGAAGTCGTTTCCACATCAACCGCCGCAGCAAGATTAGAGAAGTTATTCGACGCGATATGGGCGACGCTAATACCATTTACCTGCACGCCGATATTGTTGGTTGAGTTCGGAAACACGGTGTTCCCAGCAAACAAAAGACGGCCATTAGGCGCATTGATGCGAGCCGCATAGTACGGGCCTGGCGTTGTCGTGTTTGCAAAATAAGCGAGTTTGTTGTTTGTAATGGTTACATCGAGTATATTTTGCCCAGCTATGTCAAAAATTGTCCCGGAACAAAAGCCGAGCTCCATTCCGGTTACTGTGAGCCTTGCATTAGGACCGTTCAGTGGCGGCGGATTTTGAATAGAGAAAAGTGTTGTTGGTGTGTTTGAATTCGTCCCAATCATGCCATAGGCAACAAAATCGCTGAATTGCACGTCCCAGGTCGTTCCGCCATTCTCACAAAGAAGAATGGTCCCCACTTGATCGAACCCGGTATTTGATAGCCGCAAAATGGCAAGTGTACCGCCTTCCACTTTTATCCCGTAACGGGGTCCAAAGACGTAATTGTTTGACCCTAGGATACCGGAGTTTTGACAGGTCGAAACTTGCGTTGAAGTGCCATCGCCCGGAACCAGGAGCCAAACGCCGTTGTTCGCGGTGTAGGGTTTTAAGTAGTAGTTGCTTCCTGCCTTTGTCCCACCACCGAAATAGTGAAGATACTCCGCCTCAAAAACTCCGTAGCTGAACTGTGTATCGGATATATAGACGGTATCCGGAACATTCGGTAGCGTGAAGCAAGTATTGATCGCGCAAATGCGGCACCCCCGCACCACCATGTTGGCCAATACCGTCCATTGTCCGGCTGTATATTGGCCAGTCGTGAGGACGTCATACGCGTTTGTAATCTGTACATTTGAAAGAGTGGTATTTACAATTTGCGTGCTACTGCCGGGTATGGCTGAGAACAACGGCGGATACGCGATAGGAGCGGAAGGCTGGTCGACCTGATCGGGCCAAAAGAAATTTATCCCTTCGATCGTTACGTCAGACCCTAAAGCAAAAGGCGAAAGTGCATTGGCAAACCAGACTAAGCTGCCTTGCGGAAGATCCGCAACAGTTGCGGCACTAAGAGTAACAGTGGTTGAGCTGACGGCGGCAACCGTACAGGGCCGCGCAGTGCTGCTTCCAGAGGAGACCAGCATGCCAACAGTGATTCCAGCAGTAGAAGGAAGTGAGAGCGTTGTACTCCCTGCGGGGTTGTCTACTGTGGTTGTTATGCTAAACGCGCCGCGAATCCAAAATTGGCTGCCCGTTAGGCCATAAGGATAGCCGAAATCCGCTACCCCATCGCCGAAGAGAGCAATGTTTTGCAACACCACCTGTTGCGCTCCGGCGAGCAAGATGGGCCCACCGGCGGGTATATAGAGTCGTGCTCCACGTGCCGAAGCAGCGGATACCGCCTTGGCGACTTTGGCACTGTCGTCGGTGACACCATCCCGCGCAAGACCGAAATCATTGATGTTGACAACATCTGAAAACCGCGCTGCAAGGCTTCTGGGCAGTGCGCCGGATTCGTTGGCAACAACCGTACCTTGAGAGAGATCTGCAATCGAAAGGGTGCCCCCGGCGCCAATGGAAAGACCCACTCCGGGAACGATTGCTCCGGGTGTTGTTGCGGTGGCAAGCGGGAAACTTGCTGAAATAACACCACCGGATAAACTAATGTTTTGGCCTGCGGAAAAGAGATTCTGTAATGCGGAGAGCGGCAGGAGCGCAGGCTGACCTTGATTATTCACCACAGCATAGTCGGCAAGCGACAATGCGGAGAGAATAGGGAATGATCCTTGCTCCGTGCCAGTTGCGGTCAGCGTGCCGTTTTGCAAAGCAAGCCCGGTGCCAATCGAAACTTGCTGGGGTGGGCCTGCAGTCGAGGCTGTTCTCCCGAGCAGCGTGCCACTCGATACCGAAAGCAAGGGCTGCGTCGAAGAGAGCAGAGTCTGAACTGTAACAGAATACGTCGTCCCGGCCTGATAGAGGGGAAGCTCATCTGTCGGGTTGACTGTGTTGGTAGGAGGTAATTGAGCAATTGTCGGCATCGGTTTTTTCTTTGGATAGAATGAGCAAAGGCAGACGGCACCGATAGGCGCAGCAACCGAGTGCTATAAGATGAATTGCGGCCTCTCTGCAGATCGGCGTCTTTATTTGTAAGGGAACGAGAACTCTTAGGGTGATGAAGTCATCACGAGAATCGGGTTACCGTTTTGATCCACAATCGGAACGCCAATTGCTGCCATTAGTGCCGCGAGCGTTTCCGGCCCTGACGAGAGAGAGTAGACTGGCAAATTCACACTTCGGACAATGGTACGCCCCGACGCGAGGCCAGCAGATATGGTAACCACGTAATTCGTGCCCGACTGTCCGGAAGCAAGCCAGAGCACAATGCGGGTCCCGTCCGCCACAACACTATTCAGGGATAGATCGCCGGGATTGTTGGGAACAATGCTGACATCGATGGTAGAGATGACATCACCACTATCCCCTGCTATAGCAGGCGCGATCTCTAACTGATAGTCCAAGACATCGGCCGGGTCTTTAATCGGCCAAACCAAAAGTGGTGGAACAACAGGGGCTGTACCGCGCGGGGTTGGCACGGCATCATCCAGAACCACCAAACGAGTGTCAGATGCGCGCCAAAGGTGCTGCGCCGGAGTAGGCATGGATAAACTCCTTGCTCTGGCTTGCTAACAAATGTACGGCGTAAGCGAACGCCTTACCACTCCACAATCACTAACCCCGACGCGCCAGGGCCGCCGCTTCCGGTACCAACGCCACCCGAGCCGCCGCCACCAGGGCTGTTTCCAGGCAAACCGCTGGTGCTTGTGCCTCCCGGTGTGAACGCTGAGGCCGTTCCGAAAGAACCACCACCCATCCCACCCAGATAGGCGCCGCCAGCGAGCGCCAGCCCGTTCTGGCCGGGAGCGCCGGAAAAGTTCGCCCCCTGGCCGGAGCCTATACCACCCGCGCCGGCGACGCCGACACTCGTCGACGTGCCGCTCCCTCCACCAGCGCCGCCGGTTGCTGACACATATGTGCCAAAGCCGGATGACCCTCCCTGCGCGCCCGGGCTACCGCCGGCCCCGACGGTAATGGAGACCTGGGTTCCCGGCGTAAGCCCGGAAAGATACGCCTCTGCATATCCGCCGCCGGCACCGCCTGCGCCTGCAGTGCCGCCACCCGCGCCACCGCCGCCTCCTCCACCCCAGCAGCGTACTTTCACGCCCGTGGTAAAGTTTGGAACGGTCCATTGTCCTGAGCTCGAGAAAACCGCAATGCGAGAGGTGCCAGGCGTAAGCGCCGGGAGTTTAAACGGAATCATCGGTGCGTTCGGGATCTGAAAAATCCTGCTTTGGGAGATAGAAGTATCTCCGTAATTGACGAGGATTCCCCAAAGCGGGATGTAGCCCGCATCCGGCGAAGGCGCGGTCTCCGATCCCGTCGGGGCCGGCGTCCCCGCCTTGGCTTGCAACTGCACGCGCTGAATGCGCATGGTGTTCTGCGCTGTCCCGTTGTTATTTGGACCTGCAAAGGGCTGCGAGGGATTTGATGCATTATAGTATGGCAAAACTACTGGGTCGGTGTCTTCTTCTAAAAACGCTGCCTCGATCAGATAAATTACGGACTCCCCTACTCTGCTCGGTGTACTCAGCGTAAACGGCGTGGCCGTGAGGTTAATCCCCATCTTCATAATGTTATCCGTGGTATCCGCTCCCAGCGAGCCGTAGGCATTCGGATCAAGCTGTTCCCACGCAATGATCGACCCAGGACCCACATTTACCGTCATGGACGCAGGCGAAGTCGCGCTGCAAGCCAATCCATCGGCGATCGTATTCGTACCAACGCACATTTGAATGAGCGAGCCGAGCGCAACCATGACATTGCGGTTGATGTTTAAGATGTCAGTATCCTGCGGGATCGCCCCGGGATAAACGATATTGCGGTCCATTCAACCCTCTATTTTCTCGTGATGCTTATGAAACGCTGTACAACCGGTCCGTGTCTATGACATGGAAATTATACCTAGCGCACTGTGTCAAATCAGCCATTTTGAGATTTTCCACAAATTTCCCTGCCAGATGAGTGCCTAAGCCAGGCACGGATAGCGCTATTTTCGCACTAATTGCTGATGCGCATCCAGGCAATGCTTGCTGCAGGTAACGCGTTCGCTACTGCTGTTATAATCTCCTGATCTGTAACTTCATTACTAATCATTGTGAAATCCCCATATTCTGTCGCTCCTACACCGTAGCCTCCGCAACAACCATAACCTGCTACGTTGGCAATACCGTTTTCTTGCGGACGAAAAGCCGTTAGAAAAAACTGATTTGGAAGATTAAGCGACCCCCAACCACCAGCCTGACCGTAAGCCAGAGCAGGACCATCATAACAACCGGTGTCGGCCGGGCGCATTGGTTCAAATATGATCGGCGTACGGCCCGTAATCTGCATGAGTATATTTTCGAGTGCTGGTCGGGTTGCTTTTGGGCTAAGCAGATTGCGGGAAATACGTGCGCGATAGACAAAATCCGGTTCGTCTCGCCTTCTTTGTAAGGTATTGCCAAAAAAGTCCTTTGCAATAACGTCAAGAAATACATCACTTGCGGTTTTGATACGTGTTTGCGCGTTTACGTATTGGAGCAATTGGTAAAGCGCAGACCAAGTAGATGCCAAGCCCGATAGCAAGGCGTCCAATACCGGCGTTGTATCCGGAAACCACGCTCGGGGTAACACCGCCTTGATGCGGGCCAGCATGTCGCTCAAATCGCCGACCGCCATCTCAGTTTACCGTAATACTGCCAGCAACCACTATACCCGTAGCGCCCGGGTCAAGGTCTGTATTCTTCCCATTAATGGAGATATTGAATGCATTTGTAACGAAAGAACTGGCATCTAAGGCAAGTTGCGCAATCCGTGCAACTGGTAGAACCTGCCCAATACTTAGTCCGCCAATATAACCGCTAATAGAGTTGGAAACTTGCGGCGCAACTTGCCCCAACTTCGCATTGGGTGTTAAAGCTAGAGAGAGCGCCACATTCGCGATAATCTGCTGAGGCGGTTGGACGGCGAAACTTGTTCCCACCGGCCGCACTGCGTCTATAGCCGCAGAGACTTCCGTAAGCAGTCTGTTCGGCAGAGTTGCCTGGCTGTTTGCTACCGTGACGACAAAATTTCCAGGCCTTGGATTCCCTGCCGTATCAACATTTTCTGCAATCGCGTAACTCAAACCTTGCTGCAAACTGGAAATAGCATAGCTAATCGCCGCCTTCGTTGCTTGTGTGCGGCTGTTTATGTAGGCCACAAATCGAGTGCGAAAAGCCGCATCGCTCTCAGCATCGGAGCCACCAGTAAAGGCTACGCTATTGGTAACACTATCAATCCCCGGAATCGCGGTTGCCAATATCGTTACAGTGCCGATTTGTACATTCCCAGCAGATCCAGGTGTGGTTGCGACCACGGGGACCTGACCCGAGGCAACACCGGCTCCGAGTATGTAACCGTTTTGGATTGGATTAAACAACGGATTATTCAGCGAGGCTACCACCGTGAAATTTTGCGTTCCATCTCCGGTTTTCACTAACGCCCCCACAGGGATCAAGGCAGTATTCGTCGGGCTAAATCGAGAAAAGATAACGGTTCCCGTCGCGGCTACTGCCGGCAAGCGAGTAAGCCCGAAATCCGCCATCCACGAGTCCAAATCCGGTCCTTTGCTTGTAGCCGCTCGGGTGTTGTTTAGCACCAACAGCAAAAGCCACTGCAGCCAGAGTCCGATGGAGGCATTTGCCTCCAGAATAGCCCGAAGCACCGATCCAACAGAAAGATCGAGCAATTCGGATGCCGCGCCTTGCATAAAAGCAGCCGCGTTTTGTACCAAAGAGGAAAATGTCTGCAACGGAAGTTTCATGCAACGTTTGTTCCGCTGTGCTTAGTCTTATCGCTAAGGAGAGCTCTGGGTTGGAAGCGAAAAGGTTAGTATCTGGGGTTGCCCGCTGGTAGTTTCTGTGTAGCTTATTTGCACGTACACACCGCTCGGTCCATTTGAGGAAACTTGTATAACTGGCTCCGGTGAGCGGGCTACGGTTGCTTCTTTGAAAATTTGGCTGCGAATAACAGCAGCAATTTGGGCAGCAGATACTGGCTGACCCACGAAACCGCCCAGTCCAGAACCGTATTGCGGCTGCCAAATATAATCGTTGAGATTTGTAAGCAGGCGTCGCAATACGCGCTGTCCCGAGAGCACGCTGCCTTGTGCAAGCGACAGATCGCCGGTGGCTGCCGGGACCAAATCAGCTCCCCATTGATGAAACAGGTCCGACATAACTTACTAAACCTGCGGCGTAGGTGGAGAGGTCGTCGCTGTGCCGGCCGTATGGACGTGTTGATCGTAGGCAGACCGAAATGCATCTAGCGTGCCGCGGACTCCCGACTTATCTGAAATATCTCCAGAAACAACGAGATTTCCTGAAATCGTCACGACGGGCGCGGAGATTGCAACGCTGCCGTCATTTTGGAGCTTGAAGAAAGAACCGCTTTGATGCACGAGCCAAAATTCCCCCGCCGGTGCCTGCGGGGCGGGGTTTGCCATACTGAAAGCTCCACCAACAACAACGCCGTGCTCCGCGTGCCCCTCCTGCGCCAGCACCAGCACCTGTGTGCCAGGCACCAGTGGGGCAGCCAACCCCCAGCCATTACCGAGCCAGGGCGTAAGCACGGGAAGCCAGCCCGAAAGCACGCCTTCTGGCTCTATGGTAACACGAGCGAGATAACGCGCTGGGTCAAAACTCGTAACTACCCCAAAACGGGCATGCCCGCGCGCATAATCAAGCGCAGAGGCATATGCCTTCATTGCGTTCAGAAACCTATCCATGATTGTACAAGATTACCATATATGCAACAAAAAACCAGAAACTGGCCAGCAAATCCACTACGCAGCAGAGCTGTTTTTTGCCCGAACAAGTTGCGTAAAGCCGCCCCAATAGTCTAGCCGGCGTTCGATCGTCTCCACCTTATATGTCTGGTCAAATGCAGTATTGGTTCCGACGAGAGCTACTTGGCTGCGCGCGCTGAGCTGTAGCTCACCGGGCATAATAAATTCGATGACTCGCTCGTGCTGTATTATCTCATTAAGCCGTCTCTGTGCCTGTGCCAGCAACTGATCAGGCGTAAGATTTGGATGTACAAACACATAGGATTTCGGGTTACCACTACTTTCTGTGCCAGCGGCCGCAGCAGTCTCCGCGTATGCAGTTTGATTAGCACTGTTCCAGCTTTTCATGGTGACCATGACATTGGCAGCCAGGCCCAGCTTGCGCTCCATGCGGAGGCTTTCGACATTCGAGGTTCCAAAGCTCAATCCTGCTCGCACTATAAAATCTGGATTCTGATTTTCCGGCTTTGGCTGGAAATAAAGTGTATTATCTTGGACCCAAACATCGAAGCCCTCCTGTTCCGCAAGCCATACCAGTAGGTTCCACTCCGTAGTAGCTGAAGCAAACTGATTGAGCGTGATTTGATCATACTCGTTGCCGTAGTACCGGCCGACCGGCGTTGTCGTTGCCGCCACCACAGCAGAAAGGTTGTGCCGAGCGGCAAGGTTTGTAGCTATTTCTGAAGCAGTTTGGTTCGTAAAGCTGCCCTCGACGGGCGTTTCAATAAAAAGAGAAGTAAAGTCGCGCCCCTCTAACCGCACCGTCGAGACAATCGGATCAATAACCACGGCGTCGACCTTGCCCTGGATTAGACTTACCCAGGGTGGGTCCATGTTTTCGATAGCCAAGTCTGGCAGAAATCCGACGTCTATTTCTAAAGTGACCGTGTCTGCAGTGGCCCAAGCAGAAGCAGTCCATTGCGGGTCAGACCCTAACGCAATAGTTACGTTAAACCGATTCGCTGCGAAATAATTGTTCACATACACTTCAGCTTCGCGTACCCCTAATACCGGGTCTCCGTTAGCTAGAACGCCAAGCCGAGGCCGGCGAGATACTCCGGGAAACAAAGCTCCGCTCATTGCGAAGCAATTCCTCCGGCGGCGTTTGGATCAGGATCCGGAATACGTAGTGTTACCACCCCGCTAAGCATGGGATCAGAAAGATTATTGAGCTGAGCAATGCGAATCCATTGCGTCGCATCACCTAAATATTGAGCAGCAAGAGCAAACAAATTGCCCCCTGCGACGGTGATCGTTTGCACAAACTTCTCCTCTTTAATCCCCTATAGATTTGCATTAAGAAAATTGGATATCGTTCGGTTGATATAGCCCTGTGCAGCAGAGAGCTGTGCAATCATGCCAGCAGCGTTAGTAGCGTTGGAAAGCGCGGTAACGCCGAGTTCTGCGTTGCCGCTGGCAAAGGCGTCGCCGCCCAGGTAGGGGCTCAGTGCGTCCTCGGCTGAGCTCATACCACCTGCTATACTGCTCTGCGCTGAACTCATTGCGCCAAGCGCGGTTGTATAGGCATTGGTACCAAGAACCGATGCTTCCGGATCCGACAGCGCGCTGGTAGCATTGTCTAATACAATATTGCTTCCGGCAAGTAGACTTGCTGCCGTCCCAACATCTGCCATCGCCTGTTCTATCAGAGAAATTCCCGTCTGTATGAGTACTTCTGCCTCATCTCGCAAGACGGTACAAGAAAGAAAATAGGGAATCCAATTTTCTTGCACATAGGTCGCGCGAAATTCACTGATCACAACGGTGTAGAAGAACGTGTCCCATGTCAACGGCAGCATTGCTCCCTGGGCACGCAATAAATCCAAAGCGTGTGCACGTTCCGTTGCGTTTGGCCCAGAGAGCACCCCATACCAAATTATGGGAGCATCATCACGGCCGAGTGCGTCGATCACGCGCGCTCCACCGGGTAGCTCATGTACAGCCAGGCGTTGACGCCCGCCGAAAATTATGGCCTCCGGTACCTCGAAGTCCTGAAATGTTACCGGGCCAAGAAGCAACGCTATTTTAGGCATAATACCGCAATGTTCGGATGGTCCTGTTCTTAAGATTAATCATGCAAACCAACTGGCTCAGTAAGCGATCGGAGGACCTGGCCAAGGAAAGCCAAGACGCGCATCAAAAGACACTCTAGCACTTGGAGCGCGCGCTGCTTCGCCTGCAAGGTAGTCAGACACCCAACGGCCCACCAGCCGTCCATCTAAATACACTGCGCCTGTTTGCGGAACTCCCAAGGAGCGCCGTTCGTTTGGCATCATCGTGGCTTGCGTATCCTTAAGGCTCCGCAGAGCGCTTGCCGTCGGCGCTAAAGCCAGCGCGGCGTTAGTTTTTTCACCGATTCGGCCACAAGGGTAAATCCCCGTCTGGTCCTGCTCGCCTGACGAGCCAGATAGACGCGACTTTGCGAAAGGCCCGTTCAAAGCATTGGCAACTTTTGCGTGAATAGGTTCGGAAAAAACGAATCTCGCATGCTGAGCAAACAAGTTGGGGCTGATATGCTCTGCACTCCGAGAAGTGGGTCTAAGCGCAACCGAGCCCTGGCCAGGGGACCATGAGCCGAACGACGGCCGAGACCTCATTACAGAGGCTTGCACTGCCGAGTGCCCTGTCCTCACCCTTTTATCGCGCGCGGGTTTCATTGCCGCTGCCATTGGCTTTGGCTTATACCTCTGCCCGCGATCTTCGGGGAGGAGCGGGAACGCCGACGCGGGAAACGGCCGAAGCACGCGGCCACGAGGGGGTAGCCTCACTGGGCCAGACGCCAAACTTGACCCTGCCTGGCGTATCCTTAAAACGGAAGCCGGTCTTCTTTGCTGCCCGATAACGGTTTTTTTGAGCAGTCCCTTCTCTTGGCCCACCCGCAAAAAGAAATTCTCTGATTTCCACCTCGCAAGAGGTACGAGAGATAGATTTTCCCAAAAGCGCCTGTTCCCATGCTCGGGGTATCGCAGGAGTCCGGCTTGAGGCCAGGAGACGGCGATTTTTTCCGCGCTGCTGGGCTTCCGCTCGGTTAACCGAGCGACGCCACTCCGACCGAAGTGCGCCAATTTTTTCGCTCTATGGCCAAAAATATATTCGGGCAGAAAATTCGACCGCAGCTTTCCGTCTGGCTCTCTGCTTGGCATAACCAGGAGTTCACGAAGTCTGGTTCGGCTAAGCGATGTAGTTCGATAGAGGGCGGCTAACTCCCGCCTAAGAGCAACAACTTCTCGACCAAGCCCACCTCCCAGCACGATAGAAACATCAATTTCAAAGCTCTGTTTCATTACAATGTCTCTGTCGCTCTGTCAGCTGAATAGCTTTTCGCCTCGCGCAGCCACCGTAGCTGCAATTCCCAACGCGAGTCCAGGGGCCTCATCGGCAATGCATTTGGCAATAACAGGCCGCGGCGGCAAACCGGGTGCCCCAACCTCCCTAACGCATGCAAGATCGGAAACAATATGCAATCTCGCTCGGGATCCACTCGTTTCCAATGAAAACGTTACATCGGTAATATTTGCTGCCCTGGTCTCAATGGAAAGAGAGTGTTGAAGTCGCTCCAACGCCTCGCTGAGTGCAGCGTTTTCTATGGCCTCCCAATCACCCTCCATTAGCATTGATTCTCCGGACGGAAGCTCATGCTTTCCCAATCAAATGATCGCCCCGCAAGCGTACCTATTACAACAACAAACGCCAGCCTCTCATCAGGCGGCAGGCTGAAAGCTACATTAAACGGCACCCCGTTCATCACCAGATATAAACAATCGATGAGATCGGAGTGCTCGCTCAGTTTTTTGCTGATTCAATCACGCTTCTCGTGGCACCGGCAGAATTCTCTCTGCTTTCCCTATCATCTTCCTTTGCCAAAACTTCCACCACGGCCGCAAGCCCCTCTTCACCTAGACGTTGCACTGCCTGTTCTATTTGTCCTTCGTTTACCGGTGGCGGGATCGGAACATCGTCAATCGCTGTAACGGAGTATGCAAGCACAGCCATACCAAGATAAGGCTCGTTTTGAGCAAGCTCTGGCCCTGCCGCTTTGAATAGACGAAGTTTGTCCAAAGCGTCCAGTCTTTTAATTGTGAGTTTGCGGCCACGCACATCTCGCGTTTCCAATACCTGCTGCGCCGCCGCAATAACACGATCGCTCGGTGTGCTCATTCTCTTCTCGCCACTTAATCTACTTTATGCTTACATACGCGTGCGCGTTGAGGCAAAAAATTCTAACCGCTGTTTTACAGGCGAATCGCCACGCCACGCGCCCGCCGAAGCGAGTCGGAAAACCACTAAATCATACTGGTAGGTCGATGTTGAGCCATCGGCCTCCTGAACGTACTGGTAAAGTGTGCTCGTCGGAAGCTGGCCTTGCACATAAAAAGCTTGCTCGATTGACGCAATAAAATCGTCCACCTCGGACGACCCACGCTCCAACTCAAAACTTCCCTCCCAACCCTTAGGTATCTCCGCCCCCATATGTACCCCATCAAGCCGATCAATACGCACGGAGGCGGTAAGCTGGCGACTTTCAAAGCCGGTGACGTAACTGAGATCGACTCTACCTTGTGGTCCAATGACGACCAATTGGCAATTGCGGCCGATAGAAAACTGCGTCGCAGGCACGTTTTTCTCCTTTATTCTTCTCACTCTAGCAAAGAAGAAATTAAATTAACTTACGTTCCAATCTGACCAGAGGGCAATGTCTGGTGCTGAACAATAACAGTCTGCCCACCCTCTACGTTGACGATAAATTTCTCGTTTATAGCAAGATACTGCACCTGGCAGTCCGCCTGCACATAGCCAAGCGCGGTGCGTGTAACGGGATTATTGGATGTATCACATATCACCTGAAATGGCACGGAGCCATCAGCTGAGCCAAGCATGCCAGCATTCAGCATGTTTTGAAAGAAACTCGTTAATGTTGCACGGATACTTTGAAACAAAGACACGCTGATTACTTCCCCGACGTATTGCCCCATGCCGGCGGAAAGACTCGCAGCAATGTAATTGGTAAGCCTCGTATAGTTATCTCCATTGGTTGCCGCTTGAGAGGACGAGTTATGGCCGCAGCGAACGCCCCAGAATGCCCCTCCGGGCTGGGGATTTGCGATCACATCAATTCCGGCAGAAAACAGCGCTTGTAAATCCGCTTCAGAATATACGTTGTTTTGTGCCGTCCCCGGGGTTCCGGATTTCTGGGTACCAACCACTCCGTAAAGTGGCTTGTTCAGACTGGATTGCTCAGGCGAAAGATTAGCAAGTCGCCCAGCTACAAAGCCCTGCGGACTCACAAGCCTCGTAACGCCGTTCGCCTGATCGTTCCACCATATCCAATCACCGAACATCAATTTCGCTGCGTAACTATCAAGACCTACTGCTTGTTTCGTCGCAACGGCGTTCGCAATTGTATCACCAGAGGGACCGGTAAGGATCATATAAATCCCTTCAGAGAGGCCGAACGCCGCTTGTGTAACCCATTGCGTGGAATCATCTGCATCCGCAAGTAATGCCAGAGAGCAACCTTGCCCTCGAAGACAGTACATGCCGGTTCTTGGAGTTGCGTTTTGGCCGATCAGCGTGGCGGAAGTTACATTCCCTGCCCCATCGCTGCCAGGGGTCCCTGAAGCAAAGCTAAAAAGGCCTGCGGTGGGCATTGTAGTTAAAGAAGTCCCCAGCGAGGCCAGTAAAATTTGCGATGGTCCTCGCTGTAAATTCTGGCCCAAGTTAATAGCGTTTACGACATTTTGCCAAAAAGTTGGCCCTATTCCTCCGATATTGTCGAACACCTCCGGAGCAAGCCCTGGTAAAGATACGCTGATGCGCCAAGTGTTCGGCTGCGAGCCGGGACTAAATGCCCCCGAGATCTGGTTACCGTAGCTTCCGGTGTAGCGTGCTGTCAGCGTTAATGGACTTTGCGTGCCAGAAGCAAAAAGGGCAAGCTGTGCAGCTGTATCGGTTCCGTCCGTTACCCGAACACAGCGAAAGTTCTGCGCTCCCTGCTGCACAGCCGTGGCCATCTGGGTACCCATGTCGTATTTGCGGGCCATAATGGGTCCAAAGTTTGCGGCGTAATCACTCATCGAACTCGCAACTACGGGTTGGTTTACCGGGCCCCAGCTTGATGTTCCCACAATACCCACGACATCCGTGGGAACGCCATTTAACACAAGGTTCCTCGGCGGAACGATTTGTACATAAAGATCTGGCACTATAAGCGCAGTGGTATTGGCACTTACCTGTTGCAAAATAGGCATGACTTATCCCCTACTCGTATGGACGCTTTCGTCAATAAAAGCTGGCTCTGACGCTATGCAAACGACATGAATGGCGTTCTCTCCGGAGAGAATCCCCGCGATCTCTGCCGCGTCGACAATCATTTCTCCTGGCAAGTACTTCGCAAACGGGAGCGCGACAATGAGTTTCTTTGGCATCTAATCATTCCTCAAGAAATCAAGCTGCTAAAGTTCCAAATGTGTCTATCGGATTACCTATTGTAATGTTAGCAAACAACATGGTCGGTAAGGCCTGTATGAGTGTGGTTGGGTATTCTACGCTGTAGACCAAATCGCGTCGATAGAGACCGACTGCTTCGGCGTTATCGATTGTTGTTGAGGATTGAAACAGCAACCTTCCCAAACTGCCGTCCGAAAGCTGCAAAAACTGGACTTTGGCAAGCTCCGCGTCGATAGCGCTTGCCGCTGCGTCCCGTGTAAGGGGATCGGGACACCATAGAGTGACCCGAAAATTCTGTTCTTGTCTGCGGGTTTGCCAGAGTGCCGGCTGTGACACTACTACTCGCCCTATGAGTTTATACGCGCCTGGCACGGTTATACTTGCGCCTTTCAGCGAAACGGGCTGCGTAGCAGCTATTTTGGCGGCTAGCGCAGCCGCTACGCTTCCTGGTGTATCGGCTGTTTGAACTGGGTAGACGAAGGCGGAATTGTTGACAAGCAGTCCGGCTAGTTGCCCCGCTTGAGCGATGCCGGAAAATATCGCTGTCGTCCCGGTAACTTGTACTGTCAGCTCGGGAAGTTTAGGACCGAGAAGCTCCCAAGAATCCATGTAACGCGTAGTCTTACGCATCCCGAAGTCCAGGGGAAATACACTGATATTTACCCACCCTTCCTCAAGATCGCGGTCCAAAGGCGCCGAATCCGGCCAGCCGCGATAAATCCGACAGGGAGCAGAAATCGTTCCGGGAAAGCTTGGACCTTCAGGGTATAGGGCCTGAGCAATAGCATTCACAAGCGCCGTTTCTACGTCTGACTGATCAGCCATCAGCTCGCTACCTCACGTACAAAAAGTCGCCAGCCAAACTGGGACAGTTCTGCTGACGCAACTATGTATTGTCTATCTAAATCGTCATGTACAAGATCATCAATCCTAAACACTTCTCCCAAGGTATCAGACACCTTTTTTTCGCTTGAAAATTCGTGTATCTCTGGCAGAAGAATGGTGAAGCTGCCGGCTCGTGTATCGGCCGGAAGCTCTGACAGCTTATCAAATCTTTCGCCGCTGCCTTTTTCCGTGAGCACGCTAGCAGGCCAATTCGAAACTAGTCGTGTAAGCATCTTTCGGTTAACGCCACTATAGAAATTCACGCCTGGTAACATTGGTCTTGCTGGACGATGAAGCCAAACACAACGATTTGTCTGCACCACAACCACGGGAAGCAAGGGCATTTGCGAAGCAATAAACCATGTGCGCCCAGACTCGCATTCAACCAAATAATCGCCAGGCCGCGTATACGCAGCGTCTAGCACAGCATAAAATACCGCTTCTCCATACCTAGGAGAGCGGTAAAACTTCGGGTCCTCCGCATTAAAAGCTACTTGTACACGTAGAAAACGGTTCTTTGGCGAAAGTGGATCAACGGGTCCCGACGGTCGATAGGCATCGCACACAACCCCTGCTTTGCGAGCAGCTATCCCCATTCCCCGTGCAATGAGATCGTTTAAATGCGCTTGGTTCATCGCTGAAAAGAAGGTATGCTATGAAATTGCCGTTAGACGATTATTTTAAATTCAGGCTCGCCTAAGTCTGGCCCAGGTGGGAGCCCCAGAAAGCCGCACAATCGTCTCCGCCAGTTGTCAAACAAGGCAGTACGTTCCTCCACTTCATCTGGATTATGTATCCATACAGATGCCTCGGCCGTATCCAGATTTGCAGAAGCAGCGGGGATCGCAGCTTCCAAGGCATAAAGTTGCGCAAGATATTTGCGCACAACCTGATATTCCGCGGGAGCTAAGTTGTTCATTCGGTATTCAAGCAAGCCATAAGCCTGAAAAAACCTCCACCCCTGGAACCCCGAAGCACCACTGCCATATGCCGGATATCCGCAGAAACGTCGAATATCGGTCTTTTCGGCATCCGTAAAAGAAGCGGAGGAAAACACAACCGAGCCGGACATCGCTAATAAACCGTTCCATCTCCGCGAGTGAAATAAATGACCCCGGTGCCGGCGGCGAGTACGGCTGCGGCAGTTTTTGCATAACTTCCAGCGTGCACCAACATTCTTCCACCCGCTGGCAGTGGGGTGTCAGCGCCGCTGGCGATGACCGTATTGTCTGTTCCAAATCGAAAAAACGCGGTAGCCGCAGCGGCGTTATAAACCAAGACTGCTTCACCCGCCGCAGGCAGCGGCACATTCGTGGAAGTCGTTGAAGCAGAAAGCGTGGCCGTTCCAGATGGCCGGAACGGCTGCGTTGCGCCGATCGACATTCATACTATCCTTCCTGCTAACCGACGTGCTCTATCATAACCGCTCGTTTAAAAGCGGCATTGGTTGCCGTTGGAATAGTTGTTGGTGTGGTGGTCGTGTCGCTGGGGGCACAAAACCCACCAATCCAGTACCAACTCTGCGCGATAATCTGCTGGAGCCGATCGATCGGCGGCCGCGTAACCATAGCTACACCGTCGATAATATTGACAACCGCATCGCGCGGAGCGATATCGTCGTCCGCCATGCCCGCATAATCTCCTTCAATCAATGCACCCTTTCCTACTACAATTGGACGGCGCACATAAAGGCCCGAAAGAGAAGGATGCGGTTGCACAAATGCTTCGGTAGTCGGATAAAAGCGAAGCCCAAGGAAGTCATTGATCATGCCGCGGCGGAACACCTGGTTTGAAGAAGTTGCCCCTCGAAATAGCTCTTTGAAATCAGGATCTGCAAACAATTGCCGGGCTGAGACAGGATCGAGATAACAATTATAGGCACCTTCGACCTCGGGTACCGCGTTCCTACGCAACGTTGCAACAGCATCCAGCAAATTCGCCATCGTAAGCGTATCCCCGGCTTGCAGCTGCGCCGTGTTGGTACGACCGGACGGACGCACAATCACCGAAGCCGTTGCCGCCTGGACCGTGTTGCCGGCGGTTCCATCCGCTACGCTAACGTTTGAAGAAAACGTAAGTTCACCTGAAATCCCGCCTGGCGTGCTCGATACGTTGGTCGCGTCCATGCTTACGCCAATTAAGCTATAAGAATCCGTTCCCACGGTTACGGTCATCGGATTGGTGGGAGAAACCGGCACCTGTACACCGTTTACAAACACGTTCTGAAAGCCCCGTACATCATCTACCTGGATAGTGGGGCTCGCAGAGCTCAATGTCGCAATTACGCGTGTATTGCCGCCGAAATACGCTGCAAATAGAGCATTCCGGGCAAGCTCATCCAGAGATCGCGCTGCCTGTTCGCCGTTGGTGCGTGCGTTCAGCAGAAACTGCGGTGCAATTGCGACCCTGCTCGTAACCATATTCAGGTCGGTCGTAGCCGCATAGAGGTTAATGGTAAGAGTGTATTGCTCCACAGAAAAATATTGGGGGGTTAATCCATTGTCCAAATTCGTGTTGGTATTGGGTGCAAGTGGGGTCGTCACTGAAGGCTTTAGGCCTGCGCGAGTTTTGGTAAGCGTCTCACCAATGCCGACTGCAAATTCCTCGCGATCGGCGACGTATCGATAGGCAAGCCGCGAGCGCAGCGCATCTTGAAATTCTCTTTCTAAAAAACCCTGCTGAATGATGGGCTGTAAAGAAGGCGGAAAATTTTCGATCGCCATTGTTATCCTCTCACTGACTTCGGTTCATTTCAATAGATGCTAATTTACGTCTGGATCTTCAAACAAAAAAGCCGTTGGCTCTCGGTTGATAATTCTACCGCTTGCGTAAAAGCTCCGCTCGCGCTGCGCGGTATTCCTCTTCTGTCATCTCTGTCGCGAGCTTCATCCTCGGCGGTTGCGCTGGAGGAGCAGACGCTCGAGAAGAGGACGATAACGCACGGAACAGCCAGGGCTTCTCGCGTTTCGCTCTAGCAAATAAAGCTTCTGCCCCGATAATATGACCGCTCTCGTCTACATCGATCGTCGACAGATCGAAAAGCTTGAGCCCGTCCAGATCTAAAATGCCCGCCTGCAGGGCCGCAGCTTTGAGTTCCGCGAACTTGACGCGCTCTCGCGCTTGAGTTTGAACTTCTTCTAAAGCTTTCTCCAGCGTCGCAACGCGTGTTGCAAGAGAAGTAACGAATGCTGCTTCTGTTTCCGCCGCATCGGATGCGACATCCTTTTCACCACTCATGCAGTGTCCCCTTCAGCTTCTATATTCCGCAATTCTAACGTAAGATCGCTGATGTCATAGAAATCGCGAATGGCTTTGACCGCAGTTTCTCTAGAAAGATGTCCCGCCTTGGATAGCGTTGCGAGGGCTTGCGCATCAGCCAGACGATCCTGCGCGGAAGGCGGGAACCAACGCGGCCAAATCAATGAAACAGGTGCATTTGCGTCAAGCTTGGGTATCGGCGCGCCCCCAACCTGCAGCGGGTATACTTGCGCTGCTCGCAAGACCATGCGCGCAAGCGGAAGCAGCGCTCCCTCCCCGTAAGAAATACGAAGCTTATCAGCCAGCGAAATCAGCCCCTGGCTCATGAGCTCCAGTGCTCGACCGGACGTAGGAGCAGAAAGACGCTGAGGATCTGCCCTGTTGCCATGGATTGCCTCTAATGTGAGTTCGCGCAAAAATCGGACATATTCGATTACCGCAGATGTTGCCGAACCACCGATCTCCAAGAGCTTGGCATCTCCCTTTTCGGACACCACTAGCGCATTGCCGCCGCCTTTTATAAATTCACCATCTCGCGCGACGGGCTCTTTGATGAGTAGCGTTGGATCCGAACTATACTTCAAACCTCGACCTGCTTGGGAAAGCTGATAATCAATTTCGATCATGCTCTCAATAGCAGGGCGAAATGTTGAAGCTCCGTCGATCAGATCACCAGTGGAGGAAGGCCCCGGAAGATTTTTTACCCACACTATCGGTACAAACCCCAGGTTGTGTTCGACGCTGCGCGCTTTATCTACTGTTAAGCGAGCATTGGCTTCGGAAATTGGCCATGGATGATACCAAATTTCGCGCCACTTGTCCCACCTTCGAACAAACCAGTATTCGGCCGCTACATCCGGTACATCATAGCCACGTTCGGCTAACGAAAATCCTCGCACCTTATAGCGCTCGGTCACGCTTTCCAGCGTATCCGGGGCATCGACATCCCATGCCGGTTGCAAATAAAGGCTCTCCAGCACCGAGAAGTATATGCGATTGGAAAGGACGCGCATAAGAATCGCAACCGAACCTACCGAACCACGCAGCGCTGCATCAATCATCACCTCATTGAGGCGCGTTTCACGTGCAATGGCGCCAAGAAAGCTGCGCACCTCACGGTTTGGCGAGTCGAGAGCCGGAAACCGCCCCTCGCTAAATAACAATGCTACGGAATCATCAACGACAATGCGGCAAAGATTACTGCGTACAGACGGTTTGCGATTGCGTAGCGGAATATACTCTCCGCCGGGGCCTCGCTCCTCATGAAACTCGAACGGCAGTACCTCATAAAGTGTGCCATCCAAAACCCGACGAAGCAAATCAAGTTTTCGCGTTCGCTCGGGATACGCAGGATCCCGAGGAATGAGCGCAGCAATGGTTTCAAACATGGCAAAGAGTTTACGAAAAACCGAAAGCTAATTTATCGGGCGAAGAGGTTGATGTCTGTGGCACGCGCGGGTGCATTTGCATCGACAAGCACTGAGAAAGCGCGAGAAAGCGCATCCACTTGGTCATCATGACGGCCGGCGGGAAAGTTTGCGAGCTCGTCCAAAAGCGGTTGGTTCCAGCTTGCGGGCACAAGTCCTATATTACCGATATTAAGTTGGGCGGCCACTGGCGCGGCACGGGTTGCTTTTGCCCCCGTTTCCGGTGTTGTTTTCACGATGAAGCCTGCAAGCGCACGGGTAAGATAGACTGCCTGTGCCTTCCCTGCTTGGCCGGGATCTTGCGGTAATGCGATCGTTACCGCCAGCCCGTCAGCCAGCGCTGTACGGCGGATGACCTCCTCCACTTGGTCAGGGCTGCCTTGCATGCGTACCACGTCCTCTACGACAAAACGGCCCGTTTGGTCACGAGCAAGCAAAACTCCTACCGTAAAATCGGGATTACGCGAGTTGCCAGGAACAGTTGCAGCCAAATCCCATCCTCTCACTCTTAGTGCTCCTGGCGAGGCCGCTTGTACGTAAGGTATGTTTGCTATACGAAAGAGCAAACCCTCTGGCGGAATCGGGCGCTGCTGATAAAGCGCTGAAAAATCCCTCTCCCCAATCGCTTTTCGCTTCGCCTCTAACAGAGAGGCACTCTCCCAATCCGGCCACAACGGCTCTCCTGGCAGCCGCCCCAGCGGGTCGTTGCTACGTGCAAAGGCCGGCAATTCCAGGATATTCCAAGCGTTTTCCTCCGTTTGTTCGCCAGAAAGCAAACGACCTGCGAGATCGTCTTCATGCCAACGTGTCATGATTAACACAATACGCCCTTGCGGTTTAAGACGAGGAAGCAAATCAGAGCGATACCATCGCCAGATTTGATCCCGCAGCATAAAACTGTCGGCTTCCGCTCGAGACTTAATGGGATCATCAATTAGCACAAGATCCGCACGGCGCCCGGCAATCGGACCACGTACGCCGGTTGCAAAGTAACCTCCGCCCAAGGATGTTCGCCAATCCGCAAGTGCTTTCTGATCATTGGCGAGCGATACCCCCAATCTGCGTTCATGTTCTTTAAGCAAGCGCCGGACATCTCGGGCGAAACTGTAGGCAAGTGATGCTGTATGCGAAGCGGCAATAACCTGACTTCGTGGATGCCGGGCGAGCCACCACGGCGGGAAGATAATGCTTGCATAGGTCGATTTCGCTGATCCTGGTGGCATCAACACCAGCAGGCGTTTGCTGCTGCCGGCTGCTATCCTTTCTAATTCTTCAATCAGCAATAAATGATGTCGCGCTGGAACAAGCCCAAGCGGCTCAAGCACAATCTTGGCGAATTCCGCCAACGAGGTCCGGATGCTCCGCCTCAATGCTCTCTCCTTCGTCAATACTTGCAAGTGCAAGGGAGAGCTCGGCATCGGTTAATTCGGCCAAATTTTTAGATTTAGTGCTCTTGGATCCGCATTTCGGATGCAGATAGGGCGCAGCAAGTCTCGCAATAGCGACTGCGCCTTCAAAATCACCCTCCTGCCAGCGCATGCGCATGACCGCAAGAAGAACGTCAAGCGGGCATAACGCGCTGGTTTCATCTTTCGCTGGCATAACACATGGAAAAAAGTTGGAAAGTAAACCAGATGCAGAGTTGTGTTAGATAGGAAGACCAGCTAACGTGCCGGTCAAACATATCGTCCGCACACACGACGTCATGTTAGTTGTTCATATACGCCAAATTGGGGTGTTTGGGCAATAGGTTTTTTTGTAGGCAATCGATCCTTTCCTATCCGGCGCACCTTATAAAGGTATGCCTTTAAGGCTAACGTCCAGCCACATTCTAGATACAGATTTTTGTTAGAAAAATCAACCCATATTCAATTTAATTGCCCTTTGATTGGGCGTGGTCAAGCGGCGGCTTCGCTTCCCAGACTTGGCGAGCAATGTAAAGGGGCCTTCGCTTGCTTTCCTCATAAAGCCTTCCAAGATACTCGCCGATAATTCCTAGAGAAACAAGCTGAACGCCGCTCCGAGACAAGATTGCCGCCATCAGAGAAGAATAACCAGGAACGACGTGGCCAAATCCAAGCTTGCGGAACACAATCACACCCGCATATAGAGCAAAGCGAGAACCGAAATGGCAAGGCCGAGATAAGAAGCAAGCCGAAGCGGCAGGGTTGAAAATGCAATCAGCCCGTCCAAGGCAACATCCAAGAGCTTCCAGCAGCTCCCGCTTGACCGCCCGGCCAACCGGGGCGGGCGGTCACAGCGGCAGTACGAAACCCGATCCGGGCAAAAAGGCCCTTCATAAACCGGCGTCGCTCCGGGAGGCGTCTTCGTGCCTGCAGAGCAGGGCGCGAAATGCGCCGGAAATCACCAGGATTTGGTGGCATTTCACTCTCGCTCAAGCGGGTGAAAAGCCAATAGCAACCACGCGTTGCTGCGGTTCTGAGGAAGCTTTCGCCCGAGCGCGTCGCGCGAATAGCGTTAACGACCTCATGACCTTCACGCCACTTTCGGAGCAAGAGGAATAACCTCAGGCGGGTCCTGAAGATCGGCATCACGTAGGATTGCTACCTCACCCCGCGCATAATCGAGCCCGGCAGTGAGCGCCGCCTCTTTGCCGAATCGACGCGACAGCTCGATCACCCGGATACGGCTACCGCGTTGCTGCAGAGCAAGAAGTTCAGCAAGCGTATTATCCCGGCTGCCGTCATTGACGTAAACAAGCTCCCATTCTTCCCCAACGGTGTCGAGCACGCGCGAAAGCTGCGTGTAAAGCACAGCAACGTTTGCTTCTTCGTTGTAAAAAGGTACAATAACGGAGATCATCGGCCATGAAATATTATAATCAGAGCCGTTGGCTTGAAAAGTCGTTTTGCCATAAATTTGCCATAAATTTTTTTCTACTTCAGGCCATGGGTTGATTTTTCCGGCTATTTCGTTTTTATAGCCGCATTTCGCATGCGATCAATTGAAAATCGAAACCGAAGGAGGCAAAAGATGCTGTCAAAAACACGACGTTTCTTGCCTGGATTACTAGCAATTGCGACTTTTCTTGCCCTCCCCATCGTTGCAGATGCAAAGCCCGAGCCGACGCCGGTTACTGGGAAACACCGCAGCTCGCTTCATCGCACCCACCATGCTCGTCGGCATAATCGGACACGGATTGCCCACTCCGACTTTTCCATACAGGAACAACGTTGGGTGGCGCATTGGTACGCTGGGCGGTTTGTCGGCCGCCGCACGGCCTCTGGCGAGGTGTATAACCCCGAGGCCTATACCGCAGCCGCCCGCGGGCTTCCGCTTGGTTCCGTGGTGCGCGTGCAGCTCATCGGCACTACCCGCTTTGTGGACGTCACCATCAACGACCGCACCGGCAGCCGCGGCCGCGTCATCGACCTTTCGCCTGCCGCCGCCCGGGCGCTTGGTATACTGCGGCGTGGCGCGGCAGAAGTGCAACTGTCTCGGCTCTAGGTATAATCTGGCTCCGGGCATGGCGGGCAAGGAGGGGTGGCGATTTTTCAGCTTTTTTTTACTTATGCCTCTCCTGGCGGCCTGCGGCGGGCGAGAAAGCCTGCTTTCTAGCTATGATGCCCGTTTTGTAGGCACTATTATCCCGGAAAGCGGGCAGGATTGCCGCCCCGCAAGTCCAAGCCCCGCAACGCTTACTCTCAAACGCTCGGATAAAACCGTCATGTTTGCTCCAACCGACGGTGTATTGGTATTGAGCGGCAGCCTTGCTCCAGACGGAACGGTGCATGCGCAGCTGGATCTCACGACAACGGACGATCATAAGCCCTATCCCTTGGTCCTTGATGGGATGCTTGTAAACCAAAGCTTTACCGGAACTTATACTACACCAGACTGTCGCTATCGTGTGGCGCTCGGCCCGCCAAAACCTCCCTCTCGGCGTATTTTCGCTCCCAGAAACATTTTGCAGCAAGGAATTGAGAAGCTCGGTTTATCCTCGAGCACCAAAGGGTCTTAGCGGACTCGAACCACTTCAGGAGAGCCGTACTGCTTGCGAAGCGATCAGGGCGATACCAAGTTCTTTTACTAGGGTTGATCAAGGTCAAAGCAGTCGCAATGTGCGCCTGCTTTATGGTAGCCTTTGAACATCTGCAAAAGGCTTCAGCCCAAAGGAGAGAATCATGACCAGAAATATTGGCACGGTCGATCGGGGTGTGCGGGCTCTCGTTGGCGTGGCGCTGATCGTATGGGCGCTCGCTGGCGGGCCGGTTTGGGCGTGGATCGGCGTCGTACCGTTAGCAACGGCGCTGGTAGGGTTCTGCCCTGCCTACGCGCTCTTCGGCCTGAATACATGTTCAACGAAGAGTGATACTCAGCACCCCGCCAAGACGGGCTAAGCTATCCTTTCATCAGCAGCTTGCGGCTCGCCCGCAAACGCGTCTAGGGGCTCCGCGCTGCATACCGGTTTTGTTCATCGCCTCTCTTTAATGAGAGGCAAACGGTGTGTTAGAGTTTTTGAAACATAACAAGATGTGCAGGGGTTTTGCTTTGCCAGCGGCGGTATAGCGTAAAACGATAACGTGCAAACAACATCTCCAGATTTGCCGCAGTAAACCACTGCAAATGTTCGGGCGGGCAAAGATCAGGCCAATCCTGTATAGTGCGGGGAACTGCTTTGTGCCCGAAATCGGGGGCCGAAAGATAAACCAACGTACCCGGCTTGGAAACAGCCGCAACTGTATCCATAAAGCTCTCAGGCCCAGGCAAATGTTCTAACAACTCGGCTGAGAAAATAAAATCAAACTTTATCCCCCGCCGGGAGAATTCTGTAAGGCCCTCACAATAGAAAGTGCATTTTGGAAAATGTTGGCGTGCATAGGCAATCGCACCCGCGCTGACGTCAACTCCCACTACGGTTGTTCCGCGACGCCCGTCACCTGCGCCAAGCCAACGGAAGGCCTCGCACATGAAGCCACCTCCACAGCCCAGGTCAAGCACGCTTTTGCCACGGATATAGGGAAAAAAGCGAAGAGCCTTTACCCGTGCTCGGCCACGACGTTGACGTGCCTTGCTATAATGCTGCGCAGATGCGTCACGGTAATTATCGTTGTAGTAACGGAACAGAGAGTCGGCGTTAGGGAACGGATGAACGAAAAGATAGAAGCAATTTCCGCACAAGTAAATATCGTAACCGTTCTTGCAAAGAAGTCTTCTGGCGGAAGCTTTGTTTTGACACAATGGGCAATCGGCCGGAAGCGAAGGCGGCAGATTCGTCATGGCAAGCACGTCGGGCGCATTTAAATCACGAAAACACATGGTCGGGTATTAGAAAAGATTTTGGTAACTTGCAACCGGTGGCATTCTTCATCAGAATTCATCTGATGCGCCTTTTGGTCTGTGAATACGTCACTGGCGGCGGCCTAGCAGGCAAACCGTTGTCAGGCGGATTGCTCCGCGAAGCCGAGTTGATGGTGCATGCGCTCGCAGCCGACCTCGCAAGCCTTCCAGACGTCTCGGCCTGCATCGCCCGAGACATACGGCTCCGGCGCTTGCCTCTTTCCCTCGCGACACTCTCCATCGCTGATGAGCCTTGGGAAAGATGGGCGGAAGCGCTCGTTCAGGTCGATGCTTTCTGGCCGATTGCGCCGGAAACCGGGGGTGTGCTCGAGCGGCTCGCGCATATGGCCGAAACGGCGGGTGTTACCCTTCTCGGTTGCCCGCCATCGGCGATTGCGCTTGCGACATCTAAACGCACAACGATAGCCAAATTGGCGGCAGCAGGCATACCTACGCCTTATACTTTACCTCTTGCTGCATTCCATCAGCTCCCCCAGAGCGTATCGGGATATGTCGTCAAACCGGACGATGGTTGCGGAGCAGAAGGGGTTCACATTTTCCAAAACCAAAGAGAGCTTGCCCGGTATGCTGCGGGTATAGCCGCAACTCGGGCCGAGACAAACCTCATTGTTCAACCCCGCATCCGCGGAGAGGCACACAGCCTCTCGCTCATTTGCCGTAACGGCAACGCGGCACTTCTCTCCTGCAACCGTCAGCTCCTCACCAATACAGGCACACAACTCCGGTATGTAGGCTTCGTTGTGGGCGGAGCAGAGAAATATCGAGAAGCCTATGTTCGCCTTGCTGAAAGAATAGCCACCGCAATCCCTCAACTCTCCGGCTATGTCGGGGTGGATCTCATTGCCTCGCCGGTCGGCCCGGTCGTGCTAGAAATCAATCCGCGCCTGACGACGCCTTATGCTGCTCTTTCGCATTCTTTAGAAACAAATGTCGCAGCTCTCATACTCACCTCCGCGCTTGGCCGACCTCTGCCAGCTGTTCGCCCGAAGCGAGTAATCAAATTGATCCTCAACTCCAAAGGGTCTCGGGAAACGCCCCATTGAGGTCTTCTCATCGGCCCACCTGCCGAATTTGCCCGGCAGGCGCACATTTTGACGCCTGAATTGCCAACCTATGGGTTTCTCAATCTGTCAGTTTTCCTGCTTAGGTCTGTTGCAGACAGCGTCGCCGGTTCTCCGCATTATCCTTCGGGGAACGTCATAGCAGCCCGGTGGTCCGAGGCTATTTTAAGCCCGATGCCTTGGATTCCGTATCGCGCGCCGTTACGGGCTCAGGGGTGTTTTTTGATGAAATTCTTTTTCTGCCCTGCCCATACGCAATTCTTTCTATACCACTTCCGGCGATTTCGGACGGCAAGTTTGCCGCCAGTCCCCTTCCCTCTCGGCCAGCCGCGTCTGAAGCGCATGCCGAGACAACCACAACTCATAACGCTCCCGCCGCAATGGCTTACCGCAAAGGCTTTTAGGATTGAAAGCAAAGCCGAGTGCAATAAGCAAGAGATCCCGCAGCAGATCGCGATGAGCCTCGATTAGTCCCCCATGCGGGGGAATCGGCGCCGAAAACCCGAATTGCAAGGCCACTCGTATCAGCTTTGCTCTGCGCCCCCGTGTTACAAAAGCGGTTTCCGCAAGCACGGCTCGTGCCGCACCCAATTGAGGGTCGCGCTCCATCTCAGCCGCCAGCAATGTGAGGGATCGGTCGAGCATTCGGCGAAATTGCACCGCCCAAGCAAAACCGGAGCGTCCTTCACCATAGAGCGGAATGTGCTCATTCCAAAAGTGTAATGTTAAAATAGGTTCTCCCGGAGCAATCTCAGTGCCGTCATGAAGGCGAATGTGTTTTCTGGCTACGCCGGGTGCAATACGTAATAGGCATGCGTCATTTGCAGAAAATTCGCGAATGCGGTAGCGGCGGCGTAGCGCACGATCAAGTGCGAGAATGGCTTTCCGAGCGAAGCGCGAGAGGAATGACGGCCCATGCTGCTTCAGTACGATGGTACCGAACGTCGCAGAGGATGTGTGCACCCAATCTGAAAAGATTGGACTAAAGTTCTGAAACACGCATTCTCCTGCCGAGCACGAGAAACATCGGCTCACACGTATTGGCAGGCATTCGCCTTGCCTAACGCAACCGTTTCACAGGGAATGCCGTTGCCGTACGCTAGTCTGCCTAACTCGCTGACGAAAAGCAAGCCTCTATCATCCGCCTTATTCCGGCGCGGAGAGCCCAGCAAGGATGAGGCGAACCCCCTCAGCATGCCAACGCTGGATCGCCTTGTGGTCTGCCCTTAACCGCTCTCCAAGCTTGCGCCAGGAAAAAAGATGCCTCTCCGAAATAGGGTGGACGAGCGCCCGAGCGGCCACAATAGAACGTAGCACGAAACGCGATTGGGGTATAAAGCCGAGCCAGGAAAATGCTTCATCCATGCGCGAGATCGCGTTCGGCGAGGGCGGAGGTAGGCGAATCCGGGCCGCGGTCCATCCATAGGCGTCCATAGCGTCATGTATCACGTCAAGCCGTACCTGCGCCAAACGTGGCGAATAGCCACGGTCGGGCAAAGCCAGCAAAGTGCGGCCCGCCTCTTCCAATCGAGCTACCACGCCTGGCGCATCCCAGATTCCTGCTTTCGCTGCGCGCATTTTACTTACAACCCTCATAGAACCCAGGCAAAGGGTAAGGTAGGCCCTCCAGTATCGTCCCCCGGGTCAGTAAACCCCAGGCGATTGGGTGCCCCGGGGGGAGCGGCGGGCGCTCTGCCTCCTCCTGGTCTTCCGTTACCGCCGCCGTTTGCTCCACTCTCTCCTTTGCTGCCCTTCCCGCGGTGTGAGATGAAAACTGCGAGGTGGGGCTGCCGAGGGACTTTGCTCGGGTGAGCACCGAGTTACGGGACACTCCGAGCGTTGCTGCAATTGCATCCCAGGTCTGCCCTGCAGCGCGGAGTGCGGTCAAAAGATCATCGGCAGTCTTGGTCCATTGAATTTTTTGCGGCATTGCGAACTCGATTGGTATTGGTCGGAGAAACACTTGGAAAATCGACCTACGGTTGAGCCAAAGGATTTGCGTTGCCGCGTATTGTTATATTTTCTAACTGTTTTGTCAAGTCCTCTGTCTTGCCAAGTCAGCTAGTCTAACCTAGATTTTTCCATTATGGCAGCAAAGCGAAGCAAAGCCTCCCAACCCAGCACGCCGGGCGAACGGATTCGTCAAGCCCGGTTGGAACGGGGAATGACACAAGAGGAATTGGCCGAGAGGGTCGGCGTCTCACGGTCTGCGGTTGCGCAATGGGAAACCGACCGCGCCGGCCAGGTCGGGGCGCATCTCACACGCATTGCACAAGTGTTGGGCGTAGGAGCAGAATATTTGCTCTCCGGGACGCAAGAGTCCGCCAGGGGGGATGAGCTCGCGCTGCTCCGCCTCTATCGCGCTTGCTCGGCGGAAGATCGGGCGCTGTTACTTCAGACCGCACGCAGGCTGGCCAAAGGCTGAAACACAAGTTTCGGCTATACTCTGCTGGGATGGCATCAGGGGCTAGCCCCTTCGACAGGGAGTTGCGGGGGCAAACTCGCCGCGATGTCTCGTACGCGGCTCATGACCTGATGGGCGAAAACAATCCCGTCTGGCTCAAGCGGCACACCTGCAGCTGCGAGGGCTCCTGCTGTCCATGTATTACATGTAAAGGTAGCGTCGTAATTTACCCCTGAAGCATAAAAGGCGCTCTCCGAATCAGGGCCGGCAGCAATCGGCGGCTTCAGAATGTTCTGGTGCTTCTCGAAATAGGACCACAGATAAGCGTCAAGCCCCTTCAAGCCGGACGCGGAGAGCGGCAGCGCAACCACGTGCTCCGCACCATAACTGGCTTCCGGCGAGGTATGCAGCGCAGTCACCAGAATGGCAGCGGGCGATGGAAACAGCGCCCGGATTGCCTCGAAGAGGTTTATATGCTCCGCAAGGAACCAAGCGCGCTCGCCGAAACCGAACACGAGATAGCGCGCTTTCGGAAATCTCTGAAGAAGCATATCGAGGGGTGGAAAAATGCTGTCAGCCGCGAGCCCAATATCCGTATGCCAGCCACGATCGATCACATAAACGACTGCAACTTTTGGCTCATTCGCATACGTGCGGCGCCACTCCGGGCTCGGCTGGGTCACGCTGCAGCTTGCCAGCATAAGATTGACAAAAAGACCCAAAAATGAGCGAACCCAATCGCTTCGGAGCAAAAATATCATCGGCATCTTCGTTACACGCAAAATTTTGCGAATGAAAATCGCTGGCTAGGCTAGCACCCTCAAACAGCCAAATATTTGCCTTTCCTCTTGAAAGGGAATCACCGTAGCCGTGAGAAAATCTCCGGCCATACCGTGGCACGCGCTTTCCGACCAGTGAGTAAAGCAACATGCTGGAAGCCGACCCCGCTCTCACCACCATATTGGATTACGTCTGTATATTTGTATGGCATCGCGTCTAAAAAACGGGTCATAGCTTGCGGAGCGGCAACGCCGTCTGCCGAATTGAGCACAGCAACCACCTTCGCGCGAAGGGTGGATGGTCCGACAGTTCTGTCTTGAATTACAAGTGTTTCCGAAAAGAAACGATTCTCACAATAAAGCCAGTGTTCGATTTCCCCAACCAGCTTTCCGGCAACGGGGACCTCATCTAACGCCCAATGTTCGACCCGGAGATGAATTTCCGTCGCCACAAGGTCACCAAGGCTGGATACCCAGTCAACAAGCCGTAGCCATATGAAAACCTCGGGAGATACCAAGACGCTCGCGGCCGATACGAGGCTGCCAGGAACAACTGCAAGGTCCCAAAAGCCGGGCGGAATCTTTGTAACGAGTGCATCGCCGAAGAGGCTTGCACCCGGGTGGAATGAGAGCGGCGAGCTCAACAAAATAAGGCCGCGAATGCCATCGGACTGAAAAGCCGCGAATATTGCGGCAAGCGTCCCGCCAAGTGAGTGGCCGATAAGATACGGTTTTACGCCGCCATCCTGTTTTGTAACTATCGTTGTCGCCCTACCGATAGCTAGAACGTACTCCTCAAGGCCAAGGTTGTCATTTTCAGCGCGCGGCGGAATCCACTCGAGAAGGTAAACACCCAACCCGTGATCGACGCAGTTGCGTATGCAGCTTACCCGCGGACAAAGGTCCCAAATGTAGGGGCGCTTGATCGGTGCCGCCACAATCAGCACAGTAGCGCCGCTGCTGGTCTCCGCATAGGCGCGCAAACGCCAGTGGCCGCCCGAAGCGATAACCCGATAGCTGCATTCTTCGGGCCCAAAGCCTAAAAACGTAAGCAGCTGGCCTTGCGTGCGGCGTAATTCGTCTACCCATTGCCAGAACGAATGCGCACCAATACTATCAGTCGCCATAAAAACAACTTCCGTATCCCGAGCATATAACTCGTGTTATCGCAAGCGTTATCGTACCTCAGAGCTTCCCTCCTGCGGTTCGACCACGAGCACAGCAGTCCCTGAGGCTGCTACTGCTTGTACAAAAGCGAAATTGTCTCCCCCAGTCATCTCTCGCGAGAGCGTCAGTAAGCGCGCACTATTTTCTGTAAGCACGTGAAGAAGATTTGCTTCGCTCACATGAGGCAGTGAAAAAATCCGAACTTTTTCGGCTTTAATACCGAAGTGAGAAAGCCGCTCCAGAATAGCCGGTTGATCGGCAGGTCCCCCGCTCTCCGGCATCAGTACAAGCAAATCCTCATCAAGAGCCAGAGCCAAGCGCGCAGCCAGCTCCAGATTCGGATCTGAAGGATCTCGTATGAGAACGCCTACCGGCCCTTTTTTTGAAGATACCTCCAAAGGAAGAAACATGAGTCCCGCGCGGGAACGAAAAGCGGCTTGGCCGAGGCGGGCAAAAGGTCGGACCAGATGTCTGGGTGGCGTTGTGGGTTGAGCAATAACCAAAACATCACTCGGGCCAATTTGTTCCAGAATAGCGCTGATCGGATCGCCCCGCACCCTCTCAAAGGAAACCGAAACCCCGAATGCTTCCGCAACCTTGTCGAGCTCGCGACGCGCCTCTTCCGCGGCGTGTTGAAGCTCCAGAGCAAGCTGCTCTGAGCTGAGTGAAGCCCACTGATAGGTAGGCAATCGAAGCTCCCGCGCGAATGGCAGGCGGGCAAGGCCGAGCAACCCCTCGTCTTCCACGAAGACGCCGGTCAGGTCGAAGCCAAAAAGAGCTGCAAATTCGGCCGCGCTCCTCACGATGCGGCGGTCGGCCGCATTCAGAAAGAGCTCGAGCACCAGGCGCCTGTATCTTAATGCGCCGCTCATAACTGTTATTCCTCGCCACTTTTGTTGACTTCCAAGCCGAGATCCGAGCTCTCTCTTGCCGCTCGCCGCACTTTTGCAAAGAGTTTTAACTTATCTTCAACGAGTCGGTTGATACTGCCCGTCGGGTAAAGGCCGTCTGCTCCTCGCTCTCCGGCAGGAAGCCCGCTCAGCAGTTCGATGCCTTCATCAATGGTCTTTACCGGATAGACTGCAAATTTTCCATCGGCGCAAGCTTCCACGACATCAGCCCGTAGCATCAAATGCTGCACATTGGATTCGGGAATCACCACGCCCTGTGTACCGCTCAAACCTCGCGCTTTGCAGACATCAAAAAAGCCTTCAATCTTCTCATTAACTCCGCCGATCGCCTGCACCAGCCCGTGCTGGTTCACCGATCCCGTCACCGCGAGATCTTGACGAAGCGGCACCTCGGCAAGGGCCGACAGAATGGCATAAAGTTCCGCCGAAGAGGCGCTGTCGCCCTCGACCCCGGAATAAGATTGTTCGAACACCAAACTCGCAGATAATGACATCGGTGTATCCAGCGCATATCGGCCGGCGAGAAAGCCTGCAAGGATCAGCACCCCCTTCGAATGCAATGGACCGCCGAGCTCAACCTCGCGCTCGATGTCGACAATCTTGCCGGCCCCCGGGCGAACCCGGCAGGTAATGCGGGAGGGCCGCCCATAGCTGTAAGTACCGAGCGTAATCACGCTAAGCCCATTGATCTGGCCGACTCGTGCTCCCGCTGTTTCGATCAGCGCCACGTCGCGCAAAATCATTTCGATGCTGCGCTCACGAATACGCGATGCCCGCCGGGTTTGCTCGGCAAGCGCACGCTCTACATCAGCACGGCTTACTACCTCTCGCCTCTCCTGCCCGGCCCAATAATCCGCCTCACGGATAAGATCGCGTATATTTTCAACAAAAAGCGTAAGCTTTTGTTGGTCTTCCGTAATCCTTGCTGCATACTCGATAGTTCGTCCAACAGCTCCGCGATCAAGGGGTCTTATTTTTTCTTCAACGGCAATGCTCGCAATCAGGCGTGCAAGTAACGCTTCTGTCGCGGGCGACCGATCCATCTCGTCATCAAAATCCGCCAATATCTTGAAATGCTGCCCGAATTCAGGATCAAGCGCAGCAAGAAGGTAATAAAGCAATCGTTCGCCGTACAGGACAACCTTGACATCAAGCGGGATGGGATCCGGCTCAAGCGAAAGTGTGGTCTGCAGGCCCAAGAATTTCGCAATATCCTCGATTGCGATATGCCCTTGCAATAATGCGCGCTTCAGCGCAATCCAACTGTACGGTTCACTCAACAAAGCGCGCGCATCCATCAAAATGGTGCCACTGTTCGCGCGATGCAAAGCCCCTGGTCGGATGAGCAGGAAATTGGTAACCAAAGCCCCTTGAAATGAAAGATAATCGATCCGTCCTACAAGATTACTCAGCGTTGGGTGCAGCTCCTCAACGACGGGAGCTCCATCTCCATGATCTGCCTGGGTAACCAGAACATTCACGTTGTAACGGTCGAACGGACTTCCTATTCTCGCAGCAAGAGGAGTTGTTTCAATGCCTTCTCCTTGAGGGCTGACGAATAAACCAACGTTGGCGAGCACGTCATCGCGAACCCGGTCAACGTGTTCAACCACTTTTGGAATATCGGCAAACTTCTCTTTGATCTCAGAGATCGTATGGGTTATAGAGAATTGCACCGTCTCCCGATCAAGCGCACGCACGGCGTCCCGAAGTTCTTTTTCCAGCCGAGGTATGCTGCGTAATGTCTCTTCGAGATCTTTCTCTAGCTCCTCCAGTATCACCTGCGTCTGCCTTTGCTTTTCTTCAGGCCAAGTTTGAAATTCTTCCGGGGGAACAACCTTACCATTGCTTAGCGGGGCCAAAGCAAAACCCATAGGAGTGCGCAAAATAGCGATATTTTTGGCAGCCGCCTTTTCCTGCAGTGCTGAAAACGCGGCTTCGTGCTTTTTCCTTATACTCGCCTCGATGGCGCCACGGCGCTTTTGGTAATCCTCGCTTTCGAAAATGGCAGGCAATGATACTTTGAGATCGTCGATAAGTTCCTGCATGGCCTTTTTAAAAGCGGGGGCCCGACCGCTTGGCAGCGCAATGGCGATCGGCCGATGCGGCTCGACAAAATTATTCACATACACCCAATCCGACGGGCTTGGCCGATTGATGGCTGACTTTTCCAGCAAAGATTTCACAAGTTGTCGAATGCGCGCAGCGCGAGAACCCACAGCGAAAATATTAAACCCGCCGGCATTGATCTCGGTTCCAACCTGGATGGCTGCATAAGCTCGCGACTGGTAAAGCTCGGGCTGGATATCAGAGAGAGGAAGAGGTGCCAAATCCGCAGTGGTCTCGAAGCTCAATCCCTCAAGCTTCGCCCCGCGATACAACTGCTCCTTCGACAACGGCGTGACCGACTGGTTCATTTGCGTAATTTCCATAGCTGTTTTCGTGCTGCTCTCATATTCGTGCCTTCAGGGGCGCTTCCAAGCAATATCCGAGTATTGGAAGTCCCGAAACGACAAAGTGCAAGCCAGCCTCTCTTTCTGCGATCCTCCTAGGCAAGATCGGCAAGCATTGGGGGTGCGGCGGAACGCAAAAGGTGCTTCTCTGCCTCCCATTGCGAAGTGGCATCCAAGGAGGTCAAAAACTGGACCGCTCCCCCGGCAAGAAATGCAACGGGCACCCCATCGCGAAACAAAACCCGATTGCCAGCAAGGGCCGGCAGCTTTGGCCCAGGCGTGAGAATGCCGATAAGGTTGAGAGGATCCGCACCCGAAAGTGAAACCCAGTCATTGGAAGCGGGTGCATGCCGCATCTTGCGCAGAAGACCGACAGCTTCCGGCAAAGCGAATTGCTCGCCGGAAAAGCCGCTGACAAAACGGCCGCCGCGAAGTTCTCCACGCGCCTCAAGGCGGCGGAAAACGAAAAGGAGGTCGCGCCAAGGAGGTAACCACCCGGCTTCGCGCGCAAGAAGACGCCAGAACACCACTCCGTAACGCCGGAGCAGCGTGCGTGCTATATGCTCAGTCGCTTGCGCTCTTGTTTCTTTATCGACCATCTCTGGCGGGATGCGACGTATCAATGCCCAGCGGCCAGCCTCTTCCATACCAAAGTCAAGAATGCGGCGCCGCCGCGTTGCACCGCCAAACGGCCTTTTCCGATCCTCCGGCACCAATAAGGCACGCAACCCGCCAAAACCATCCGAGTTCACAAGCCCGACCGCCACCAGCTCGCCCAGCGCTTCTTCGACTTCCGAGCGCAGAACGCCCGTGAGATCTACCAGCTCCCCAAAAAAAGACGCTCCACGGGCCTTCAGAACGCCAAGCACGCTGGCCGCGCGGGCGCTCAGCGAAACATCATTTGCCTCCCCGGCAAGGGCCGCCCAAAGCGCCGCATGACGCCGCGCAAAGAGTGTAATGGGCGCTGTGCGCACCGGTATAACCCATCGTCCGCGATGGCTGGTGCCGGGCGAAGGCATACTAAGCCGCGCCCATGTAAGGCGCCCTGCCAGACAGTGTTCATCCAGCCAAGTCGGCTCGTAGCCGATGATGCGCGCCGTGAGCAACTCGGTCTCCCAGGCAGAAGCGGGCGCTTCAAAACCCTCAAGCAAACCCGCCACGGTGGGCAACGCATCCCTTCCTTCGAGGCGCGCATCCCCGGCAACGCGCTGCCAAACTAGCAAAAAACGGAAAAAGTCTCGGGCTGAGACCGGCTCGATTTCCGCGCGAAGGCGCCCTACTGTGTAACGATGAATCCGCGCAAGCAATCGCCGATCGCACCATTCTTCGGCCAAAGTATCAGAGCTGAAGTACCCCCGCATGGCAAACCCTTGGGCTTCCAGCGCCATCAGCGCCGCCTCCACCTCCTCCGCCTCTAACCCAAGCGGTGTTGCCAGTGCCTTGACTGTAATTGGACCAGCGCCTTGCAGCCGGCTCCGCACAATTTCAACCAAAGCCTCTTCGCGAGAGGCTAACCGCGCCTCCGCGTCTGGCAGCGGGATTTCGGGAAAAAGCCGCGCTCGCGGCCAAAGCGTCAGAAACTCAAGAAGCCGTTCCGCCGGAACCCATAGTGTTGCACCCAGCGTCTCAAGCCGAGTAGCACGCTGATCCTGGGCAAGCGCCGCCAACCAATCCGCCCATTCCGGCGCAGACCTCACCTCTTCTGCACTCAGGCAGCCAAGCCAGAGTAGCGCATCATGCAACTCCTCCGCATTGGCGGGTTTTGGCCAAACCTCGCTTTTCACCCGTGAAATTGCATCTTGATCAAGCCTGCCAAGCTCGGCTGCGCTTTCCGGAGGAAGCCAACGCCTCACCATCACCGCTTGTGCCCGCCGCTCCTCCAGCGGTGCATCATCAAGAAAGGCATAAGGCCTCGCCGAAAGCACTTCCAAGGCAAGCGGCGAAGGTTCCGTGAGATCTCGGGCAATGACGCGAATTTCCCCTGCCTCAAGCCGCCGGAGAAGCCGTTCCAGGCCGACAACGTCCATAGCCTCATGGAGGCAGTCTGCTATTGTTTGGTTGGTGAGCGGATGGTTCGGGATCTCCCGTTCGCCGACAAGGTTTTCGGCACAGGCAATTTGGTCCGGAAAGACCGCTCCCAGCAGATCTTCCGCCTGCATGCGGATCAATTGCGGGGCCAGCTTCTTACCGCCTTGAAACCGTGGCAAAGCCAGCGCAACGCAAGCCACCCACCGCCAGCGCGTCGTAAACATCGGCGCATCCAACAGCGCCTGAACCAGAAGCGGCCTTACAGTGACCGAATTCAAATAACGTGCGACATCAGAAAGTTCAAAACTATGTGCTGTGGTAAGCGAAAGAAGAATATTGTCTTCAGTTGCAGCTGCTTGGAGTTCAAAGTTGAATTTTCGACAAAAGCGCTTGCGTAGAGCAAGCCCAAATGCACGATTCATTCGGCTTCCAAACGGGGAATGGATCACAAGCTGCATACCGCCGGCTTCATCAAAGAAGCGCTCCAGAACGAGTTTGTCCTGTGTCGGCAAAACGCCTAACGCGGCAAATGCAGTGCCTAAATACGCAATCAATTGACAGGCAGCAGGTTCCGCAATGCCGATCTCGGAAATAAGCCAATGCTGTGCACTGGCACCAGTCGGATCCGATTGCAACCGTGTTTCCATTTCCGCTCGAAGTCGCGAGACGGAAAACGAAAGTTCGTCACTGCGACCGGGCGCTTCACCAAACCAGAAAGGGATGGAAGGAGGCTGACCGTGTGCATCTTCCACACGCACGCACCCGCGCTCAATACGAAGAATCCGATAAGGGGTATTGCCAAGCTGAAAGATATCTCCCGTCAAACTTTCAACGGCGAAGTCCTCATTTACCGTGCCAATAACTTGGTTCTCGGGCTCCAACACCACTTGATAATCTGCCGTATCGGGAATTGTACCGCCAGACGTCAACGCCGTCATGCGTGCGCCGCGTCGGCCGCGCAGTATATGGTTCACCGCATCGCGATGAATAAGCGCACCGCGCCGGCCGCGGCTCGTGCTGAAGCCCTCTGCAAGCATCCGCACTACGGAAATGAAGTCTTCCCATGCGAGATTGCGATATACCCACGCGCGACGGAACCGTTCAAAAAGCGCTTGCTCTGGCCACTCCTGGGCAGCAACTTCGGCAGTAATTTGTTGCGCAAGCACATCAAGCGGCTGATCGGGAATCTCAAGCCGTTCAAGCTCGCCGCGACGAACGCTATCGAGCAGCGCGGTACATTCCACAAGATCATCACGCGAGAGCGGAAATAGCCGCCCCTTCGGCATACCGCCTACAGCGTGGCCCGAACGTCCAACCCGCTGCAAAAAACTCGCAATCGTGCGAGGTGAGCCGATCTGGCAAACGAGTTCGACATCGCCGATATCAATACCGAGCTCGAGCGATGCGGTAGCTACAAGCGCTTTGAGTTGACCGCATTTCAGTCTCTGCTCGGCCGCGAAACGCTGTTCCTTGGCAAGACTGCCATGATGCGCCGTCACAGCAGCCTCTCCAAGTCGTTCCGAAAGTTGATAGGCAATACGCTCGGCCATCCGCCGCGTGTTAACAAAGATCAGTGTCGTGTGGTGCGCCTCGATGAGTCGTACCAGTTGATCATAGACTTGCTGCCAGACCTCCGCCGACATCACGGCTTCCAGTGGTGACGAAGGCAATTCAATCGCGAGATCACGCGGACGGTGATGGCCGGTATCGACTATTGCAACCTCCGCCGCCGGCAGCCCGTTCGGAGCAGCGCCAACCAGCAGGTGCGCCATCGTCTCTATTGGGTTTTGCGTTGCCGAGAGGCCGATCCGAAGAAGGTGGTCATCGCAAAGCGCGGCAAGACGTTCAATGGAAAGCGCAAGATGTGCTCCGCGCTTATTGGAAGCTAGGGCGTGAATCTCATCAATGATCACGGTTCGCGTGCTTGCGAGCATCCTGCGACCGGATTCGGAACCGAGGAGAATATACAACGACTCCGGCGTGGTCACCACAATATGTGGCGGACGACGGCGCATACGTTCCCGCTCCTTCGCAGGTGTATCGCCCGTGCGCACCCATGTTCTTATTCCGACCTCGGGCAAGCCCCTCTCGCGCAATTTCTCGCGAATACCGGCCAAAGGCAGCTCTAAATTACGCTGAACATCGTTCGAAAGCGCTTTCAGCGGAGAGACATAGACCACTTGTGTCACATCCGCGAGCCTGCCTTCCAGGCCCTGGCGAATGAGCGCATCGATCGCTGCAAGAAAAGCGGCGAGTGTTTTGCCCGAACCCGTCGGGGCGGCAATCAACGTATGTCGGCCGCTTTTAATCGCAGGCCAGGCCTTTGTTTGCGCCTCGGTCGGCGCGGCAAAGCAGCTCTCAAACCACGCTGCAACTGCTGGCTGAAACAAGTTCATAAGGTTCACGGGTATAGCACGCGATATGTGGCATATCCGAAACCGCAAGGCCACGGATGAAAGAAGAAACCCCGATTGTCGACAATGTCGCAGGGAGTGTTCCTGCCCAGGGCATAGCCGAAACAATGCCCAAAAAGGCCGAAACCCATTGGCCCCAAAGAAGCGTTTGCAGACGGATATCGGATATCGAAGCCAAGTTACGATATCTCATTTTATTCGCTCTTCGGGGGGAAGCCCGCGGCATCAATGTCTGCTTCCACGATCTCCTCCGTTAGGATTCCAGATACATCAAGCCCAAGCTTGCGGAGCTTGGTATAAAGAAGCTGCCGATGGATGCCGAGCCGGCGAGCCGCCTCTGCTCGGTTCCCCCCGCATGCTGCAAGCGCCCGACGAATCATGGCTGCCTCTAAACGAGCCATTGCCGTGGGAAGATCGCCGGCAAGCCAGTCTGTTACTTGACTTTGTCGCTCATTAGGAACCGCGAGAAAGTCGAGATCTTCCGCCGTTACCACCGGCCGGCGGTTCAGGATAGCAACGCGCTCCATTGCGTTGCGCAACTCGCGCACGTTGCCCGGCCACGGATACGCTAGCAACCGCGCTGCAGCATCAGCCGAAAGCCGCTTTTTGGGAACCCCCGGCGAGGCACGCGCGAGAAAATGCTCGGCAAGCGGAATGATGTCAGCCAGACGATCCCGCAATGGCGGAATTGCCAGCGGCACCACAGAAAGCCGGTAAAACAAGTCTTCACGAAAGCTGCCACCGCGGACAGCCGCTGCAAGATCGCGATTCGTCGCGGCGATAATCCGCACATCGATAGGTTCGGGCTGGCCACCCAACGGCACAATCTCCCGGGTTTCCAAAACCCGGAGCAGCTTGGCCTGCAAAGATAGGCTCATATCACCGATTTCATCGAGCAAAAGCGTGCCGTGATGAGCTTCCCGAAAAGCGCCCTCACGGTTCGCCACCGCACCCGTGAAAGCGCCGCGCACGTGGCCGAATAATTCGCTCTCCAGAAGTTCGCCTGGGATAGCGGCGCAATTGATCGCGATGAACTTTCTCTTACTCCGTCGCCCGAACTGATGAATGGCTCGCGCCGCTATCTCCTTACCTGTGCCGGTTTCGCCGGTAATGAGCACGGTCGCATCATTGTCAGCCAGTAAACCGATCGTCTTGAGCACTTCTCGCATCGCGGCGCTCACGGCAATCAGGCCGGCCTCTTCGTTCTCTGGCGGGGGCTCCGCCTTCTCCGAAGCAGGTGGCAGCATGCGGGCTATCAGCTCTGCGAGATCTTTACGGCCGACCGGCTTCACCAAATGGTCAACGGCACCAAGCCGCATTGCCTCGATGGTATTTGCACTGGTCGGCACGGCCGTGAGTACGGCCACAGGCGGCGGATCTGGGCGGGCACGAATACGCTGAAGCACTTCCAACCCGTCCATGCCCGGCATTCGCAGATCCAAAATCACGGCATCGACCGGATCACGGGCAAGAGCGGCCAGTGCGGCAGCGCCGTCAGCTGCCGGAATGGCGATGTGCCCAAGATCGGCAAAAGCCTCGCCAAGGCTCTCGCGGAGCGCCGAGTCGTCATCGACTATCAAAATCCTAGCCATCACCAGCACTCTCAGGCAGTTCGATCACAAAACTCGTCCCCTCTGCAGGGCTTTTGCCCTCGCTTGGAGCAAGCGATAGCGTGCCGCCATGAACGGAAACCATCTCCCGGGCAATGGCAAGCCCAAGACCGGTCCCGTCAGGGCGAGTAGTCACGAAAGGCTCAAAGAGGTTCTGCCGCACCGACTCCGCCACACCTGGCCCGGTATCGGCGACCGTAAAACGAAGCTTGTGTTGTGAACGCTCGACGCAAATCCTCACCGAACCTCCCGCTGGCGTGTGTTGCAGTGCGTTGAGAACAAGATTGTCTACGGCGCGCCGAATCATTTGCGGATCAAATTGCGCTTCACCGCCATTCGCCTCGCCTGTTAAATCTATTCCTTGAGCGGCTGCACGCTCGCGATGCGCCGCCAGCACCTCTTCCACAAAGCGTGCCAAATCAACCGGCTGTGGAGAGGGTTGGGAGGTTTGCGTCATCGCTAGCAATTCTCCGACCAATCGGTCCAGCCGGTCGATCTGTTCCAGAACCACTTTAAGCGCAGCATGCTGGCGGACTGGGTTTGCTTGCAGAGCACCTTCGGCTTTCAGGCGCATAGCGCCAAGCGGGTTACGGATTTCATGGGCGACACCGGCGGCCATGCGCCCTACTGCCGCCATGCGTTCGGCCACAGCGGCTTGTTTTGTCAGCTGCTCGGCGCGCGCCCGTGCGTTACGCAAACGCACAAGCGCCTCGTTGAGGGCAGCAACAATGCGGTCAAGCTCGGCTTCCCCGGTCGGCGGCAAGAACGGCAGCGCGTCAAGATCTTGAGAGGATAAAGCTACCTCCAGCGCTTTCACTTTTCTTGTAAAACCAACCGCAAACCACGCCAGCCATACTGCCATAAGAAGTAACAAGCCAAGCAGCAAACCCAACGCAAGCCGCAGACGCTCAAGCGCCGGAGCGCGTTGCACGCGGGTCAGGGTCCAGGCGCTCAGGGTTTGGCCGGCGATGGGACAAGCGGCGAACAGAAGGATCTCGCGCTTCGCGACACGCTGGTCTACGACCTGCTGTTGAACTTCCAGCGCCCTTTTGTTGATGGTGGCAATGGCGCGTATTTCAGCCTCCGGCACGTCAGTCTTGGGGCCGGTACCTTCATAAGTCGGATAGGCATAGGCTCGGGAGCCGATCCCTTGTTGCCAAATGCCTCCCTCGACGCCTTCCGCGTGCGCCAGCGCCTCGGCAACAACCTTTGTGCCGGCGTTTGCCGGAGACAGGGCATAGTGGTCACGGATCGCCTCGCATGCGCGTCGTACCTCGGTCTCGGCCTGGGCCAGCCGAGCCGCCATGGACTGGGCATAAAGCTCGACAAGAAGCACCCCCACCCCGCTCGTGGCGAGGAGTGCAAGCAGCCAAAGCCCGAAGAGGCGCGTTCGCAGAGACCATCCACGCCAGAGTTTTTGCACGGCTACGGCATTCCTTGTCCAGTTCGGCCAAAGCGGTCTGCCTTGGTTTACACGAATGAGGTCAGCTCCGCTTCCGCTTGGTTTGCCACGCGTGCATATACGTTCGAGGCTCTTCAGTTTCGTAGGCGGCAACGAAGGCATCAATGCCGGCAGCGATTGCTGCGTTCAGCGGAAGTTCCTCCCATCGCCGCATTAACGCCTTTTGCTGGTGAACAGCAGCTGGAGCAGTACTCAATAACTCATCAATCGCTTGGGAAAGGGCTTGATCAAGCGTTGATTCCGGGACCATCCGCTGAACAAACCCCCAGGCCAAGGCCTCAGATGCTGAAAAATTCCTCCCCCACAGCAGAATCTCTCGTGCCCGCCCCCAGCCGACGAGACTGGGCAACAAAGCCGCTTCCACGACCGAGGGAATGCCGATCTTCACCTCAGGCATGCCGAAAGTGGCCGAATCGGCGGCGATGCGGAGGTCGCAGGCTGCGGCAATTTCCAATCCCGCGCCGAGCGTATAGCCGTTAAGCCGGGCAATGACCGGCATCGACGCGTTTCGGATCGCCTCACAGCAGATGTGGATGAGGCTGATGAATTCCCGCGCGCTCTGCGGGGTCAACGCGGCCATCTCGGAAATATCTGCCCCTCCGATAAAAGCGCGCTCCCCCGCCCCCCGAAGCACCAAGGCACGATACTCTTTCTTTTTTCCGAGAGCTTGCAGACTTTCAGCAAGCGCCCGCAATTCGGCTGAGCCGACAATGTTCAAGCCGTGTCGCCCATGGATGATTATCCAAGCAACGTATTGGCCCGGCCGCGGACACTCCTCACGGATGGCAACCGCCTCATGGCCGGAAAACGCCCCTGGTGCGCCGATTTCGCTCATTTGGCCTCCTCTCTCCCGGCGCTTGCGCCGCGACCGCACACGCTCCGGCCGGTAGGATCGTGACATCTTGGAAAAATGGACTAAATTATAGTATGCACTGAAATAGCCAATCTCCCTACAGATCCAGCTCTTCAGCTTCGCCAAGAGCGGATTTTTTTAGTTACGCCTACCGCACAATAGGTTCAACGTGAGCGATACTTCGAAAAACCCACCCACTCCGCCAGAGAATCCCCCCGAAGACATCGTGCCGGTCAGCCTCGAGGAGGAGATGCGCCGCTCCTACCTCGACTATGCCATGTCGGTCATCGTCAGCCGCGCTTTGCCCGATGCGCGTGATGGGCTGAAACCGGTGCATCGACGTATCCTTTACGCCATGCATGAGGCTGGGTGGACGCCGGACAAGCCGTATCGCAAATCCTCGCGTGTCGTCGGCGACGTCATGGGAAAATACCACCCTCATGGCGATGCCGCGATTTACGACGCCATGGTACGAATGGCGCAAGATTTTTCCATGCGCGTAAAGCTTATTGACGGGCAAGGAAATTTCGGCTCGGTGGATGGAGATCCGCCGGCAGCAATGCGCTATACGGAAGCGCGCTTGGCGCGGGCGGCAATGCATTTGCTTGCCGATATCGACCGTGACACCGTCAACTTTCAGCCCAACTATGATGAAAGCGATAAAGAGCCGGAGGTCCTGCCGGCCGCTTTTCCGAACTTGCTGATCAACGGGGCAACGGGTATCGCAGTCGGCATGGCAACGAATATCCCCACCCACAATCCGGGCGAGATTATTGATGCCACGCTCGCGCTGATTGCAAACCCTGAACTTTCAATCGATGCTCTGATGACGCATGTTCCCGGGCCGGATTTTCCCACGGGCGGCATCATCCTTAACCGAGAAGGGATTCGCAGCGCCTACGAAACCGGGCGAGGGAGCATTGTGGTTCGCGCGCGTACTGCTATTGAAGAGCTGCGGCGTGACCGGCTGGCGATCGTGGTTTCCGAGATCCCTTACCAGGTTAACAAAACCGCGCTTTTGGAACGGATAGCAGAACTTGTGCGCGGCAAGCATATTGAAGGAATTGCTGACATTCGCGATGAAAGCGATCGCGAAGGAATGCGCATCGTTATCGAACTCAAGCGTGAAGCTACTCCCGAAATCGTACTCAATCAACTGTTTCGTTTCACACAATTGCAAACCAACTTCGGCGTGAATATGCTGGCATTGGATGCCGGTCGGCCGCGTTTATTGAGTCTAAAGGATGCGCTTAAAACTTTCATCGCTTTTCGTGAAGAAGTTATTCTTCGGCGCTCCCGTTTTGATTTGGCGCGTGCGCGCGAACGTGCTCATCTCTTGGTCGGCCTTGCCATTGCAGTTTCCCACATCGACGAGGTGATTGCGCTGATCCGCGCCAGCGCCGATACTGCCGCCGCGCGGGCAGCCTTAATGGCACGAAATTGGCCAGCTCAGGAGGTGGCTAGCTTGCTTGCGCTGATTGATGACGCCGGTAACCTCATTGAAGACGGTCACATACGTTTGACAGAGGCACAAGCCCGCGGCATTTTGGAATTGCGCTTGCAACGCCTCACCGGCCTTGAACGCGAGAAAATCCATCAAGAGATGACCGAAGTCGCGACACGCATCGGAGAGTTACTGGAAATCATCGCCTCGCACCCTCGCAGGTTAGAGGTTCTGCGTGAGGAGCTCACCAAGCTTCGTGAAGAGCTTGCGACACCCAGGCTTACCACCATCGAAGAGGCAAGCGCAGACCAAGATGACGAAAGCTTGATCGAGCCGGGCCAAATGGTGGTAACGATCACTCGCGACGGATTCATCAAACGCACACCGCTGGAAACCTTTCGTACTCAACGCCGTGGCGGGCGCGGTCGCACCGCTGCAACGACCCGCGGTGATGACATCATCACCCGCCTCTTCATTGCTCACACACATCAGTTTGTTTTGTTTTTTTCAAGTGGCGGTAAGGTATTCCGGGAAAAGGTCTGGCGCCTTCCTGAAGCAGGTCCAACCGCGAAAGGCCGTGCGTTGGTAAACTTGTTGCCGGAGCTCAATTCCGACACCATCACCGCAGTGTTGCCGTTACCGCAGGACGAAAGTTTCTGGGAAGATCTCCATCTGGTATTTGCAACCGCCTCGGGCTCCGTGCGCCGCAACCGGCTCTCCGATTTTCGCAATGTGCGTGCCTCGGGTCTGATTGCCATGAAGCTTGATCCAGGCGATCGACTCATCGGCGTTGCGACGTGCCATGAAGGAGATGATGTTCTGTTAGCGACGCGGCTCGGCAAGTGCATTCGTTTTACTATCACCAATGAAACACTGCGGGTGTTCGCAGGGCGCGATAGCGCCGGTGTTCGGGGTATTCGTCTTGCTGAAGATGACGAGGTGATCAGCCTTTCCGTACTGCGGCATACCGAGGTTACCACGGAAGAACGGCTTGCTTATTTGAAGCTCGCCGCAGCACGCCGCCGTGCGAGTGCCGAGGTCGAAGAAGCTTCCGAAAGCGATGAGAGCGCGCCCGAAATCGCACTGAGCCCGACCAGAGTGGCCGAGCTTGAACGCGCGGAAGAGTTTTTGCTAACGGTAACGGATCTCGGCTTCGGCAAACGTTCCTCGGCCTACGAATACCGTGTCAGCGGCCGAGGCAGGCAAGGAATTACCAATATTGTGCTGTCTCCACGCAACGGTTCTGCCGTTGTGGCAGCCTTTCCCACTCACCCCGGAGATCACGTGATGTTGGTGACCAATACAGGTCGGCTGATCCGCGTTCCGGTGGACGAGGTGCGTATTACGGGCCGTCAAGCGATGGGGGTGACACTGGTAAAGCTTGACAGCGGAGAACATGTGAGCAGCGTATTCCCAGTTTTGGAAACGAACGGCCTTGCCGAGGAGGAAATTGATGCCTAACGCCGCGCATCGTTTGCGTGTAGCGGTCTACCCCGGTACATTCGACCCGATTACCAATGGACATTTGGACATTATCACCCGCGCTGCGCGCTTGGTCGATCGGTTGGTTATCGGCGTTGCCATTAATGCCGGAAAAGGGCCATTATTTGCACTGGAAGAACGGGTGGATCTCGTCCAACGCGAAGCCCGTCGGGCTGCCGCCAATAATGGCACCGTCATCGAGGTGCAACAGTTCACCGGGCTTTTGGTAGGCTTTGCCCGGCATGTCGGGGCAAACATGGTCATACGCGGACTTCGCGCAGTATCCGATTTTGACTATGAATTTCAAATGGCCGGAATGAACGCAAGGCTTGCGCCTGATATCGAAACCGTGTTTTTGATGGCAAGCGAAAGGCACCAATTCATCTCCTCGCGGTTGGTCAAGGAAATAGCGCGACTAGGTGGAGACATCTCAAGCTTCGTGCCGGCCGATGTCCTGGCGCGGGTGGAGGCTCATATGAAAATGCTACGCTCATGACGCTGCAAAATGGAGGTTCTCCATGTATCGGCGAAATTTTCTTACAGCTCTCTCGGCAACCTCTGTAATCGGGGGCATCAAGACCATGCCGTCTCAGGCTCAAGATCTCTCAGCGCTCCAGCCCCCTCTGAACATGCAAGATGCAGTCTATATGGACATCAAATACGGCCGTGTGCTGATTCAGCTCCGGCCGGACTTGGCCCCCAAGCACGTGGAGCGGGTGAAGATTCTCTGCCGCCAAGGCTTTTATGACGGCACCCCGTTTCACCGCGTGATAGACGGCTTTATGGCCCAAGGAGGCGACCCGACAGGAACAGGAACCGGCGGGAGCAAGCTTCCGAACTTGCCTGCCGAATTTACCTCAAAGGCTCATTTCCTGCGCGGCACGGTGGGCGCGGCGCGGACTGCGGATCCCAACAGTGCGAATAGCCAATTCTTTATCATGTTTGCCCCGGCGCCAAGCCTGGATGGGCTATACACAATCTGGGGCCGCGTGGTGCAAGGCATGGAGTATGTCGACAAAATCAAACGCGGGACAGGCCCGAACGGCCTCGTTCAGGATCCCGATCGGATTATCCGCATGCGGGTTGCGGCCGACGTAGAAAAAGGCTGATACGTAATAAGGGGGGTTGACCCGAGCACTCAGGTGTCGTTCCTGAACGCTTGCTTTTATCGCTCAAATGGGCCCGTAGCTCAGTTGGTAGAGCACGAGACTTTTAATCTTGGGGTCGTGGGTTCGAATCCCACCGGGCTCACTTTTGAATTCACGGGCATCGTGCTGATGACCCTATAATTTCGCTCGTTACGGAACCCGCGACGAATCGCTCAACCCGGTACCAAGGTTTATTCAGCAAGTAATTTTCCCGCTACATCGGGAGATGGAAAGGCAAATTTCCAAGCCGCCAATGCAACGGTGCGCCTGCGACTTGCCAACCAGCACGGCGGGGTCAGGCACGGAAGCACGACCATGCGAATCGCTCCTTGCGGTTGGCCATATTCCCAGCCAGGCGTGTGCCACGCGTTCCGCATCATATGGTTACTTGGCTAACGCCAGCGCCGTCACCACTCATCTTACCCCGGAATCGTAAGCCCCATCACGCTCCGGAAGAGCGTCTTCGCTCTCGCTCCATAAATCAGACAGCACGAAAAATGATGCACGCGTTCGTGCCGCCAAAGCCGAAGCTGTTCGAAAGCGCAGCGTTCACGCGGCGGCGCTGGGCTTCATGTGCCACACGGTCGATCACGCTTTCACGGCTTGGTTGATCCAAATTCAGCGTGGGTGGCACAACCCCGTCTCGGATCGCAAGAATCGAGAAAATCGCCTCGACCGCGCCGGCCGCGCCCAACAAATGGCCAATCGCGGACTTGGTGGAAGACATGGCAAGTTTCCCCGCCGCATCGCCAAACAGCCGCTCCACCGCTTCCAGTTCCAAATCATCCCCGAGCGGAGTCGAGGTGCCGTGCGCGTTGACATACTGGATCTGATCTGGCGCCATACCGGCGCTTCGGAGCGCTGCTTGCATCGCGCGATAGGCGCCTTCGTGGCCCTCGGCCGGTGCGGTGATGTGATAGGCATCGCCGGAGAGCCCATAGCCAACGACTTCGGCATAAATTTTGGCGCCCCGCCGTTTGGCGTGCTCAAGCTCCTCCAAAACCAAAATGCCCGCCCCTTCGCCCATCACGAATCCGTCCCGGTCTTTGTCCCAAGGCCGGGAGGCGCGGGTGGGTTGGTCATTGAAGCTGGTCGAAAGCGCCCGCGATGCGCAGAAACCAGCCATGCCGAGCGGGCAAACCGCAGCCTCCGCCCCGCCTGCCACCATGACATCGGCATCGCCCAGCATGATCAGCCGTGCCGCATCGCCGACCGCATGCACGCCGGTGGCACAGGCCGTCACCACCGAATGATTCGGCCCTTTAAAGTGATATTTGATAGAGACATGCCCCGCCCCGAGATTGATCAGGGCAGAGGGAATGAAAAACGGCGAGAGACGGCGGGCCCGTCCCTCATGGACCAGGATGGAGGCGTCATAAATGCTCTGCAGGCCGCCAATACCCGAGCCGACCATGACCCCCGTCGCGCAGCGGCTCGGTTCGTCTTCCGGCATCCAGCCCGAATCTTCCACCGCCTCCGTCGCCGCAACCAAGGTCAGTTGAATGAAGCGGTCCATTTTCTTGTGATCCTTGGGGGGGATCCACTCCGCCACATTCAACTTTCCGTCTGCCCGCGGCCCCTCGGGCACTTGTCCTGCGATTTTCGCCGGCAGGTCACTGACATCAAACGATTGGATAGCAGCAATTCCCGATTCGCCGGCAATCAGCCGCCGCCAGACATGCTCAACCCCAATGCCAAGTGGACAGGCGATGCCCATGCCTGTCACCACCACGCGCCGCATCGCGTTCACCCGCCTGCCACTCCCCTGGCCGCTCAAGCAGCTTTTTGCCGCTCAATATACTCTATCGCGTCCTTTACGGTGCTGATCTTTTCCGCGGCGTCTTCAGGAATTTCCACGCCGAAGGCTTCCTCGAAAGCCATCACCAGCTCCACCGTATCCAAACTATCAGCGCCAAGGTCGTCGATAAACGACGCCTCGGGGGTCACCTTCGCCTCGTCCACGCCGAGGTGCTCCACCACGATTTTTTTCACCTTCTCGGCGATCTCGCTCATGCGTTTGCCATTCCCTTGCTTACCTAAAGATTACGTTCCGAACTGTCCGGCTTCCGCTCCTACTCGCAAATGGATTGCGATTTATCGCTCCGACCAACGCTTCACTGACCAGGCCGCCCCGGACAAAACGGAGGCCGCTTAGCATGGTTTGATGAGCCACGCCAAGGTGGCGCGAAATTTTGATCATTTTGGTTGACATTATACCATTGCCATACCGCCATTGACATGCAAAGTCGCACCGGTAATCCAGCCCGCTTCGTCTGAAGCCAGGAATACCACCGCCGCGGCAACATCGGCAGGTTGGCCGATTCGGCCCAATGGGATCCTTTGCAAAAGCGCACTCCTTTGCTCCTCCGAGAAGCCGGATGTCATCGGCGTTGCGATAAACCCGGGGGCGACCACGTTCACGGTAACGCCGCGTGAGCCGACTTCTTGCGCCAGCGATTTGGTCATACCAACCAGGCCTGCCTTGGCCGCGGCGTAATTGGCTTGGCCGGCATTGCCCGTGGCGCCGATAATGCTGGAGATGTTGATAATCCGCCCCGTTCTTCGCCGCACCATGCCTTTCAGCGCCGCGCGCGCGAGCCGAAAGGGCGCGCTCAGGTCAACGTCCAGCACGCTTTGCCAGTCCTTATCCGTCATCCGCAGCGCAAGCCGGTCGCGAACAAACCCGGCATTGTTCACCAGAATATCCAGCGGTCCGGCTTGGTTTTCCGCCTCGGCTACCAAGGCCTCCGCCGCTTGAGGTTCACGGAGATCTGCGGGGCAGATGTGCGCGGCCTGGCCCAACTGATCGGCAAGTGCGCTGAGGGCGTCCTTGCGTGTTCCGGAAAGCACCACCCGCGCACCTTGGGCAACCATAGCATGCGCGATTGCTGCTCCAATACCGCCGGAAGCGCCGGTGATGAGGGCAACCTTTCCATCTAAGCGAAACATGCCATCCTTCCCATTTCCGCAGTCCGCGCCGTTACAGGAGTTTCAGCACTTGCTCGATTTCGGCCGGCGCACCGGCGGAATGCGTCGTCGCGTCAGGCGCTATTCGCCTGACCAAGCCGGCAAGCACCCGCCCAGCGCCAAGCTCGATGAAGCTATCCACCCCAAGCCCGACCATCGTCTCGACGCTCTCGCGCCAACGCACCGTTTCCGTGACCTGCCGAACGAGAAGCTCCCGAATTGTTTCTGGATCAGAAACTTTGGCCGCCGTCACGTTGGCGATGATCGGCACCACGGGCGCGGAAAGTTCCGTTCGGGCAAGCGCTTCCTCCATAACCTCGGCCGCGGGAGCCATGAGTGCACAATGGAAAGGGGCAGAGACGGGCAAGACCATGGCTCGGCGCACGCCCCTCGCTTTCGCGAGTTCGAGGGCGCGTTCCACGGCAGCCCGACGGCCGGAAATCACCACTTGGCCGCCCCCGTTATCGTTCGCAATATCGACCACCTCACGCCCGTTGGGGCCGATCGCCGCGGCAGCACAAATTTCGCGCGCCTGATCGAGTTCTACACCGAGAAGTGCAGCCATCGCACCCTCGCCTGGCGGAACGGCGCGCTGCATGGCTTGCCCGCGCAATTGCAAGAGGCGGGCGCCTTCGCCAATCGAAATCGCTCCCGCCGCGGCGAGAGCAGAGTACTCGCCGAGCGAGTGGCCCGCTACGATAACCGCGATCTCCGCCAGTGAATGCCCTCCTTCCCGTTCCAGAACGCGCAAGCAAGCCATCGAATGGGCAAACAGGGCCGGCTGCGCGTTCTCCGTAAGGGTCAACTCCTCGGCAGGGCCTTCGAACATAAGCCTGGAAAGCCGTTGCTTCAGACTCTCATCCACTTCTTCGAACACTTCCCGAGCAACGGCAAAGGCTGCGGCCAAATCGCGGCCCATACCAACAGTTTGGCTACCCTGGCCGGGAAAGATAAATGCATGCACGGGCATGGATCAGAATGCTTCCATTGAAGGCTGGACGAAAAAACCGGCAAAGAGAGAAATCGGCGCGGGGCCTAGCGAGGGAAAACGCCCATGTCAACAGGAGGGGCAAGCCCAGTGCGCCACCGTTATTGCCGCACCTCCTCACTCTTCACGGCGTTCCAAACTGTCTCCATTTCGACAAGCGAAACATCTTCGAGAGTTTTACCTTCTTTGGCAAGGCGTTGCTCCAGATTTTGAAATCGCCGCTCAAACTTACGATTCGCCCCGCGCAGGCAGTTCTCGGCATCTAAGCCGAGTTTGCGCGCCAAATTCGCCAAGACAAACAGCATATCGCCAACTTCATCCGCAAGCTTCGCAGGGTCTGCCTCGGCAAGCTCAGCTTTCAGTTCGGCGGCTTCTTCTTCAAGCTTCTCCAAAACCGAATGAACATCGGGCCAATCAAAGCCAACTCGGGCGGCTCGGGCAGAGAGCTTCTGGGCACGCGTGAGCGCCGGAAGAGCAAGCGGAACACCGGCCAGAACTCCGGCTTCTGCCTTGGCGGCCCGCTCCGCGTGTTTTTCCGCCTCCCACGCCGCGGCGTGCTCCTCGGCTGCACGCCTGGGGGCCTTGCCGAACACGTGCGGATGTCGGCGCAGCATTTTCTCGGCAACGGCCCGGGCCACATCGGCAAAGGCGAACAAACCGGCCTCTTCTGCCAGGCGCGCGTGATAGACCACCTGAAACAGCAAATCCCCAAGCTCATCGGCCAACGTGTTCAGCTCATTCCGGGCGATCGCCTCCGCCACTTCATAAGCCTCTTCGATCGTGTAAGGGGCGATAGTGGCAAAGCTCTGCGCCCGGTCCCAAGGGCAGCCGTCTTTCGGGTCGCGCAGGGCAGCCATAATGTCCACAAGCCGGCGCAGCTCTGCTTCCGCCGTGCTCATCCGCGCAGTTCCATTTCAATCGGCCCCTCCCGCCGGCCATGGGTGAATTGGTCGACCACCGGATTGCCGGAGTTAAACAGCTCGGTGGCCGGACCGTGCCAGATGATCCTACCCTGATACAGCATGGCCGCATGATCCCCGATCCGCGTGGCAGAGGCCATATCGTGCGTGATGGCAACGGCGGTACTTCCCAACCGCTTTACGCAGTCCACAATCAGCCCGTCAATGACGGCGCCCATAATCGGGTCAAGGCCGGTGGTCGGCTCATCAAAAAACATAATCGCCGGCTCTGCCGCAATGGCACGGGCCAGAGCCACGCGCTTTTGCATCCCGCCGGACAGCTCCGCAGGATAAAGCTCCAAGACCGAAGGCGCGAGCCCGACTTGCGCCAACACCTCGCCGGCGCGGATATAGGCATCTTTTCGCTTCACTTTTCGGCGTGCCAGCAGACCAAAGGCGACGTTCTCCCATACCGGCAAGCTGTCAAAAAGCGCGCTGTTTTGAAACAACATGCCGATTTGCGAACGCACGTTTTCACGTACATCCTGAGGCAGGGTAAGCACGTCTCGGCCGTCGATCTCGATCCGGCCGGAATCCGGTTCCAATAGCCCGAGAAGGCATTTCAGCAAAACCGATTTGCCGCTGCCGGAGCCCCCGATGACCACCAGAGAGGTGCCGGGGAATACGTCGAGATCTACCCCACGCAAGACTTCTTTGTCACCGAATGCCTTGGTAAGGCCGCGGATGCGAATTTTCGGTGTGCTCATCGGCTGAAGAAAAGCTCAGTCAAGACGTAGTCAAAAGCCAGAATGAGAACGGAGGCGCTGACCACGGCGGCCGTGGTCGCCGCACCAACCCCCTGCGCCCCGCCGCGACTGTGATAGCCATTAAAGCAGCCCATCAAGCCGATGATAAAACCGAACACGGCTGCCTTCACCAAGCCCGAGACGACATCTTGGGTCTGGAGGAAATCGAGTGTGTTGCGAAGATAGGTTGTGGCGTTGAAGCCGAGCTTGAATGTGGCGATGATAAATCCGCCGAGAACGCCCAAGATGTCGGCCACCACCACGAGCAGCGGCAGCGCAATGCTCGCAGCCAGCAATCGCGGCGTGACCAGGTATTTGATCGGGTTGGTCGAGAGCGTGACCAGCGCGTCGATCTGGTCTGTCACGCGCATGGTGCCGATCTCGGCCGCCATCGCCGAAGCCGCCCGCCCCGCAACCATCAATCCGGCAAGTACGGGGCCCAGCTCTCGGGTGATAGAGAGCACAACAATGTTGGCAATCGCGCTTTCGGCCGAGAATCGCGAGAACCCCGTATAGGATTGCAAGGCGAGCACCATGCCGGTGAAGATCGCCGTCAGCGCGACCACGGGCAAGCTGAGATAGCCGATCTCCAACAGCGCACGCGCCAGCATGCGGCCGTAGATCGGCGGCCGGAAGACGTGCGAAAGCCCGCGCAGCGCAAACAAAGCGAGCCGACCCGAGACTTGGCAGGCCTGAAGCACAGCACGCCCAAGCCCCGCCAAAGCGTCCAGAACGACCGTCACGCCCGGAGTTCCCTGCGTCGCACCCGAGGTCCGATTCGGGTCAGGAGTTCGTAGGCAATGGTTCCGGCCGCCTCGGCGACGCGATCCACCGGAATATTGGGGCCAATCAGCTCGGCCCACGCGCCAGGACGCAGCGGGGGCAGCTCTGTAATGTCACAACACAGCAAGTCCATGGAGATACGCCCTACCAGCAGAGCGGGGCGACCGTCAAAAAACGCCGCCGACCGACCGGAAAGAACGCGCGGCCAACCGTCGGCATAACCGATGCCGAGGGTTGCAATCACCGAGGGCCGCTCGGCGCGCCATGTGGCGTTGTAGCCGACGGTGGCGCCCCGAGGCAGGTTCCGCACCTGCAGCACCCGGGCGAGCAGCCGCACCACGTGGCGCATGGGGTTCGGGCGGCTTGGCGTGGGGTTGATGCCGTAGAGGGCGGCTCCCGGCCGGGCCAGGTCGGAACCGAAATCCGGACCCAAGAAAATCCCGGAAGAATTAGCAAAACTCCGCGGCACAGGAGGCAGCGCCGCACAAGCTGCCGCAAAATCTTCACGCTGACGCGCATTCATCGGGTCTTCCGGCCGCTCGGCGGAAACCAGGTGTGTCATCACCAAAACCAGTTCCAAATCCTCAAGCCAGGAGAGATCGGCCGTGAGGGCGGCAAATTCCTCTCGCGCCAGCCCAAGCCGGGAAAGCCCCGTGTCGATATGCAAAACGGCAGGAAGCCGACGGTTTGCGCGGTGGGCCATGGCGCGCCAGGCAGCGACCTCGGGAAGCGAGGCAAGTGCAGGAATAATATTGTGGCCGACAAATGCCTCCTCATGGCCAACGGCAAGGCCGTTCAGCGCGATGATGCGCTCTCGCGGCAACACCCGCCGCAGCGCCACAGCCTCTGCGAGCGTGGCAACGAAGAATGTTTCGCACCCTGCTTTTGCCAGAGCTTGCGCAACCGCTGCCGCGCCGAGCCCGTAGGCATCCGCTTTGACCACCGCGCCCACGCGCCCGCTGGGATGCTGTCTGCACAGATATTGCCAATTGGAGACAATGGCAGAGAGATCGATCTCCAACACGGCCGTCGCGGAATCGGCGCCGTCAGGCATCGGTCCCATGGTGGTACGGATCGAGATCCGCAAAACGCGTGAACTCCGACTCGAAGAACAAATCGATCTTTCCGGTCGGCCCGTGCCTTTGCTTCGCAATAAAGAGCTCGGCTTTGTTGTATACGCGGTCCATATCGCGCTGCCACTTCTCCAGCGCCTCTTGATATTTCGCCTCGGACTCAAACGCGATTTGCTTCGGTGCGCGTTGTTGCAGATAATACTCGTCTCGGTAAATGAACAGAACCTGGTCCGCATCTTGTTCGATTGTGCCGGACTCACGAAGATCCGCAAGCTGCGGGCGTTTATCTTCGCGGTTCTCCACTGCGCGCGAAAGCTGGGAAAGAGCCAGCACCGGAACCGAAAGCTCCTTTGCAATCGCTTTGAGGCCTTGCGTGATATGACTGATTTCCAAGACCCTGTTTTCCGGCCTTGCCCCTGCCGAAGGCCGCATCAGCTGCAGATAATCGACAACCACCAAGGCGAGCCCCTTGGTCCGTTTCAGGCGCCGGCAACGCGTGCGGAGGGTCGAAAGGGTAATGGCCGGGGTGTCATCGATTAAAATCGGCAGGCTCGCAATTTCACGGCTGACTTGCACAAAGCGGTCAAAATCGCGCTGGCCAATATCACCGCGGCGAATTCGGTCGCTGGAAATGCGTGCCTCTTCGCTCAAAAGCCGGGTCGCAAGCTGCTCTGCGCTCATCTCGAGCGAAAAAATGGCAACCTGGCCCTTCGGCCTGGGTTGCCCGTCGCGCCGGGCTTCTTCGAAAAGTGCCTTTGCCGCACCAAACGCAATCTTGGTTGCCAAGGCCGTTTTGCCCATGCCAGGACGGCCCGCCAGCACCACGAGATCGGAGGGATGCAGCCCGCCGGTTTTGGCGTCTAAGTCGCGAAGCCCCGTGGAAAGCCCGGAGACATGGCCGGCACGATGAAAAGCGCGTTCGGCGCTTTGAATAGCGTTGGCGAGCGCTTGCTCGAATGCGATAAATCCGCCCTCGGCGGTTCCTCGGGTCGCCAGGTCATAAAGCGTTTGCTCGGCCGCTTCGATCTGGGCCGGCCCGTCGAGCTCGGGTTCCGCACCGAAGGCACGATTCACGATCGTCTCGCCGAGGTCGATCAACTGCCGGCGAAGCCACGCGTCATAAATCGTGCGGCCGTATTCGCCGGCGTTGATGATGCCAACCATAGCGGAAAGAAGCTGGGCGAGATAAGCCGGGCCGCCTACCTCATCGAGCAGGCCGGAATGCTCGAACTCGGCTTTCAGCGTCACTGCATCGGCAAGCTGGCCCGATTCGATGCGCCGGGCAATCGCTTGGAAAATCCGCCCATGCACCGGGTCGGCGAAATGTTCAGGCAGCAGAAAGTCGGCAACGCGATCATAGGCCTTGTTGTTGGCCAGAAGGGCGCCGAGCAGAGCTTGCTCCGCCTCGAGGTTGGCGGGGGGAAGGCGCTGGGTCAGACCAAAAAGGGGCGAATCCATATGAGCCATCGCAATGCAGTCACGATACCCCTTCAACGCCGCAGCGCCATATCCAAATCCGGATGGGCTGCCACAGCCTAGGGCATACTCTCGGCGCTGCTCTGCTAAGTCATTGAAAAAATTGGTGGGCGCGAGAGGAGTTGAACCTCTGACCCCTACCGTGTCAAGGTAGTGCTCTCCCGCTGAGCTACGCGCCCTGTCCTAACCCTCAGGGGGATTCGCCTTCTTTCCTATACATTCCCCGCCGATCCGGCAAGTTTATCCGCCGCGCTCGGGAATTCCGGTTACTGCTCGCTATATAACTGCCGGACTCGCTGGCGGTTCTCCGCAAGGCTAATGCGCAACCCAGCCACCATCAATGGAAAGCGGCGCGCCGGTAATCGTGCGTGCCGCATCCGAACAGAGAAACACCACAAGCGCACCGATTTGCTGCGGCGTTGTAAATTGGAGCATAGGCTGTTTTTCCGCCAATAGATTATGCTCCTCCTGTTCAATCGAAGTGTGTTTTTCTTTTGCCCGATCCGCAATCTGTTTTTGCACCAATGGCGTCAGCACCCAACCAGGACAAATAGCATTGACGGTAACACCGTTGTTTGCAAGCTCGATCGCAGCGACTTTGGTTAATCCTACAAGACCATGCTTGGCGGCAACATAGGCCGCTTTTTCCCCGCTTGCCACCAGCCCGTGCGCCGAGGCAATGTTGATAATGCGCCCCCATTTGCGGCTCTTCATGCCCGGAATTGCGGCTTTCATGGCATGGAACGCTGCGCTCAGATTGATCGCCATGATCGCGTCCCATTTCTCATCCGGAAACGATTCGATGGGCGCGACGAATTGAATACCGGCGTTATTGACCAAAATATCAACGCTGCCGAATTCTTTTTCTGCAGCCGCGATCAGTGCGCGGATCTGGTCGGGTTTGCTCATATCCGCGCCGTTGTAGGACACGCGCACGGAAAACCGGGCCGCCATATCTTCGCGTAATTTTGCAATGGCAGATGCATCGCCGAAACCATTGAGCATAATATTCACGCCCTCACCTGCAAGTGCTTCGGCGATACCAAGTCCGATTCCGCTTGTAGACCCGGTTACTACAGCGGCCTTACCCTTTAAGCTCATTGCTCCACTCCTCTCTGATTACTGAACGAGATTCACAACCGGACAACAATTGCAGCAAGTTGCATCAGCACATCTCCGCCAACTGATGCACATCATGTACAACCAACCCTACCTCTTCTGAAGGAATGGTTAGCCAATCTTTCTGCGTCAATGTGTTCTTAGTATCTTGATAGCCTCTCTCCCAGTGCTCCTTCATGGATACCGTGCTGAATTCATAATCAAGAGCCTGATCTTCGTACACCGCCTTCCGGTAGATCAAATGCAAAAGCGAAATCCGCGGCAACGCCTTCAACTTTTCTTTGAGTTCCCTCTCTTGTTGAGACAATTTTTCATCAGGAACCTTATTGAGCACGTTGCGTAATACCACTTTGCTGCTGTGTAAAACGCGGAACTGGTCGGTAACCAAACGCGTACGGCTTGAGTAACGAATCTCCTTTTCGCGTGCCAAGACATCCGACATATCGCGCGGGACCTCGCCGCGCGCGCTGAACAAATCTACCTGGAAAACAAGCATATTGCCTGTTACGGCCTCCTCCATCAGATGCGAAAGCGGCGTATTGGAGACCAGCCCGCCATCCCAATAGTAGTCGCTGCCGATCCGTACCATGGGCAGCCCCGGCGGGAGCGCCGCAGAGGCCATAATATGCTGAGGAAGAATTGTTTGTTTCGCGTTGTCAAAATAGATAAAATTCCCGGTTGTGACATTCACGGCACCTACCGCAAAGCGAACGGTATCGTTGTTAATAAGATCGAAATCGACAAGTTCGCGAAGTGTATGAAGCAACGGCGTGCTATCGTAAAAAGCGGTTGCGGTCTTCGCTCCTCGCAAGCTTAACCATGGGTTAGGCACGTTGGGAGTGAAAAACCCCGGCTGACCGAGCAGCAAGGTCATACATGACTGCAATAAATTGCGCAGCCGTCGGGGTTCATCCGCATGCGGAAAGATATCCGGCAAATGCCGTGAAGTCACGAGCTCCCAAAATTCCCGTAAGCGTTCCAAGCGTCGCTCAGGCGGGTTGCCGGCAATCAGCGCGCCGTTGATGGCACCTATGGAGACACCGTCAATCCAATCGGGCTCGATACCTGCTTCGTGCAGGGCTTCATAGACCCCGGCTTGATACGCCCCAAGAGCGCCTCCTCCTTGCAATACGAGAGCAATGCGGTCGCAATTCTCCGGTCGCCATCTCTGCCTTGGCGAATGCGCAATTACGCCAGGAGTGACATCCATCTTTTAACCCTTTCGCTGCTGAAGTCGCCTTGCTCAGATTGCCCCAGTGCATTGTGCTTTGAAGACCGCTTCAAGGAAAGCAGGTTGCGAAGAATTTAGCTCCAAGTAAGCTTGCGAGTAACCCCGGCGAAGGTAAGCACGATGATAAAGTTCAGCAAGCCCGCGAAGGCAACACGTCACGCGCCAGCCAGGACGGGGCAACCGCCCAAGTGCTTGTCAGCCGGCCCACAACAGGGGAAATCAGGCTGGAGACCAGTAATCCGAGAGAAAACCCGCCTAACACCCCAACCGAAGGCCAATGAGTGTCAGCCTCAATCGGGCCAGCTCATACCGCAAGCAAAGAGTAACTCGAGCCCCACGCAAAAATCTGGCCGGCCCCGGCTACCGCCACCACCCGCCAGCCCGGCATCTGAGCCGCTGTTTTCACTGCGGCCAACGTCCGCATGCGCCGCCCTCCCCTGTGAACGACTCATGCTAACGCAGTGCAATAGAACAGCCCAGCCCTGAAATCTGTGCTCTAGGCTTGTTCATATTGGCACTGAAGAAATAGCGGGACAAGAAGCAAGCAGAGCTAGTCGAGAAAAGAACCCGGCCTGGCCGGCGCTATCTCACACGGTTCGCGCCGGCGTGGGAAAGCCAGAATTTTTGCCTCACGCGGTGCACGACGTGCCTCCAATACGGCGCGTGTGCGCCGCAAAAGCTGAAGTAATTCGACCTCATTCACGCGATCGCTTTGCATCAGCAGACGAATCAAGGGATCCTGCAACAGTCTGTCAAACGCGTGTTCGTCGGATTTGCCTGGCATATTCCCCTCCGCACCGTTAAACCGGCCAAAAAAGGTGCAATAGCACTGCCCACCCCGTTCGGGGTGGACGCTTTTCACGTTTCGAAGCAACCGAAAGTCTTTGCCTATTTTATGACCTTGTTGTGGCTGCGCTTTGACAAAATGTAACCGCTCCGTGCTGACAGCCTACTTGCTGACAACCTCCATACGGCACTTTCCATGACCAATTGGTAGATCGATTTATTAATTTTAATAGAACCTCGGTTCTAACCACCGAGCATAGGCTGCGTGATTGCTTTGTGCGCCAGGCGCCATTTCGGTTTGCAATACGACCTCGTGCATCCCATCCATCCGGGGCAACCGTTCATGCCACTCTCCGCGAGCGCCGGGAAGAACACGACGCGCGCTATCAAGAAGCAGCGCACCATCGGCCAACCGGCGAACAAGCACCCGGAAAACAATGTCTTCGCTCACTACGCCAGCATGCGCGATCGTGGCCGAAAATCGCGTCTGGCCCTGACCGAAGACGGAAAAGACCGCCTGCGCAGGTGCGCTTCCCGGGGGATTTGGTAGAAGTTGCAGACCAATATCCTCAAACAAGAAAAATCCATCACGTCCAAAGACAACGTTCTCAAGGCGGAGTGGAATGCAATCCGGGCCACTATGCACGAGGACAATCGGAGGCAAAGGATGAGATAGCGGTTCTAACTCCTCGTTTGGAGGATTTGCATCCAAGCGGCGTTCGTAAATGTGGCATTCCCCCCTCATCCTATGGGCATATTCCGTCTCTGAAAAGCATGCCGCAACCACGGCTGAACAGCCCGGCATCATATGATCATGCGTTTCAATCACCAAGGTGTCCAGCGCGCGGATCCAGGAAGCCGATACATCAGCAAACAGAGTTGCTTCAAATCCCTCAATATCACACTTGATCAAGTCTACGCGGTCCCACCCCCGCAACTGCAGAAGATCCGGCACACTATAGGATATAACGGTGCCCGGGCCGTTCTCTTGCGTCTCCGCTAACATAAAGCCCCAATCCGCATCGTGGGTGCCGAGAATGCGAAGTCTTCCGGATTGGCGGCCCACGGCTGCGTTCAGCGGCAGAATGCGGCGATAAGGCAGCGTATTGAGAGCCAACAATCGAAAATTTGCGGTCATCGGCTCAACGGTCATGATATGCGCAGTAGGAAAGTGCGTAGCCAAAAAAACCGCTGCATAACCGGCATATCCGCCAAGATCCAGAATCCGCTGGGGCACACGTCGCAGAGGGATGTTCAATTTGCCGTCTTGGAAAATTTGCTGCATATTAACAATGTCTGAAGTACCGCCCCGGAAATAGATAGGGGTCGGAATCTCCGGCAATCGTGCTTGGAAAAGCCCGATTGAACTCTCCGCAAGTTTCGCCAAATGCGAAAAATACTGTTTGCGCAAAGCCGTGTCGTTCGGCGCATGCGAAAGCGCATCTTCTAAAGCTTCTTTGAGTTTAATCGAATCAGCACACGCAGGTTCGAATTGCACAGTTTGCGCCATGTCGGTTATCAACTTAAGAAGGAAGAACGAGGCGGCGACGAGCCGGCAGATCAAAATCCATCACAGGGCCAAGCGGGACAATCCCATACGGATTAATATCCCTATGGCTTTCGTAATAATGCCGCTTGATATGCATGAAGTTCACTGTTGGGCGTATCTCGGGATGCTGGAAAAATGCGCGCGTAAAGTCCCAGAGATTCGGGAAATCCACAATCCGTCGTAAATTGCACTTAAAATGCGTTGCATAAACGGCATCAAATCGGATCAAGGTGGTGAAAAGACGGATATCCGCCTCTGTAACAAACTCTCCGGTCAGAAAGCTTTGTTGTGAAAGCCGCTGCTCCAGCCACTCCAATGTGGCGAAAAGGGGGCCAATCGCCTCCTCATAGGCGGCTTGGGTTGTCGCGAAACCTGCTTTGTAAACGCCATTGTTCAAGGTGTCGTAAATCCGTGCATTTAAAGCATCAATCTCTTGTCGCAGAGGTTCAGGATAATAGTCACCGGGGCGCGCGCCCAGTGCATCAAAGGCGGAATTGAAAATACGTATAATCTCGGCAGATTCGTTATTCACAATGGTATTTAGCACTTTATCCCACAGCACGGGTACGGTGACTCTCCCCGTATAACGCGGGACCGCGCGGGCATAGAGCTCATAAAGATATTGCGTACCATAAAGCGGATCCGGCACCACATCCGGGCCCGGCGTGAAGGTCCAACCTTGCTCGCGCATCAACCAGTGGGTAACCGAGATGGAGATCAACGGCTCGAGTTTCTTCAGCGCACGCATGATCAGCGTACGATGCGCCCACGGGCAGGCATAAGAGACATAAAGATGGTATCGCCCGGGTTCCGGAGCATGCCGCCCGCCGGCTTCGATCGTGCCATGAAACTGTGTCTTCGCTCGCACAAACCGCCCGTCTTGGGAGGCCCATCGTGTGATTTCCGGCCGCCACACGCCATCTATCATCATTCCCATTGCACCGTCTCTCGCCCAACTTTCTGGGCGATCTCCTCCAATAACTTGCGTGTCATCGCGCGTCCAAAATCTTTTAAATTGTGAACCTCAATGACAAAGCTGCGCTCTCCTCCAATGACATGTTCACGGTAAAATTTTGCCAGTCCTCCGGGCGGAGCCACGTGGGATTCAAGCCCAGGCAAAGGATGGTCATTGATGATCACAAGGCCATTGATGGTGATGCCGGCCGCCACGGCCCGATCGCGGGCAGCCTCCACCGGTTCGCCCTGGTTACTCGTGCCGTCTCCGCAAACGTCGATCACGCGCTTTGCTGCTTTGAGCCCGCTTTCCTTAAGGTTCTGCATGGCATGGGCGATACCGTCCCCGACCGCAGTGGCGCCCCAGTCCGAACGCGGGGTCGCTGCCAGCCGCTCGGCAAAATCACGGGCGGTTTCCCCATCGCGGATGATGGTCCAACCAACCAAGGTACGCACTTGGCCGGTGCCGGCAAACTCAACATAGCTCACCGCAATCGCTTGGGCCGGGCCGGCCCGGATCGCTTGGATCACCCGAGGGTCGGTGAACGCCGCGTAATATCCTTGTTTTTCCAAAGCGAATTCGGCGTCGTCGATACTGCGGGAAACATCGCTCACGAGCACGAGCGCCACATCGACCGCCTCCGCCGCAGGGGCGGCAGTTGGCAAATAGAGCAGCGCCAAGGCCAGAACCATAAGCCGGCAGACCATGGCAAGCCTCCTTTTCTCCTTGCTATCGCAAACGATCGAACAGCTTTAGCGAAGACGCAAGACGAACTCGCAGAGCGCGGCGGTTGAGGGTTAACCCATCCCGCTATTGGCTGGCCCAGATAATCCGGTGCATAAAGGCAATTTCGGAAAGATCAAACGTATAGTCCGGGTGCGCGGGGTTGAGGCTTTTCAGCTCCACCCTTTTCGCGGAGCGGCGAATCAGCTCCTTCGCCATAACCCCGCCAGCGCGTGTGCGCACCACCACGCGGTCGTTGCGCCGAATAGGAGCGGCGGGAGAAACAATGACAATATCGCCCTCCCGAAAGACCGGTTCCATCGAATCGCCGTTGATCTTTAAGGCATAGGCGTTGGGATCGCCGATTTCCGGCAGAGCGATCTCATCCCAACCCCCGCCGATCGGATAGCCGCCATCGTCAAAAAACCCGTTGCTGCCGGCCTGGGCAAAGCCGATGAGCGGAATGCGGCGCGTGCCGCTGCGGCCGCTATTGGGCAAAGCACGAGCGCCAGATACCAGCGCGCTAAATTCGGCCAAAGTGATGCCGGTTGCGGCCAAAACTTTTGCCACACTCTCCGTGCTTGGCCAGCGCTGGCGGCCGTCCAGCATTCGGCGCTTAGAAGGGTTGAACGTGGTAGGGTCAAGCCCAGCAAGACGCGCCAGACCCGAGGGAGAGAGCCCGCGCTCGGCGGCCAGAGTGTCGAGCGCGCACCAGATATCGTCATGCTTCATGCATTACGCTCAGGCGCCATTCCAACGACAGGTAAGGCAGCAGATGCGCCGGGCAAAAAGTATGAGCCCCGGTGCGAGGTCTACTTTGATCGAATTTCCTGCTTTTGGGAATAGGAAAATTGACCTCTTTTTCGCTTGCCAGGTGAATAAATTCGTGGTTGTTCTAGTTCTGGTTTTGTTCTCCTGCACAACCGGAGGAAAACATGCAAACAGCCAAAGCTGGCCAAACCTGCATCACGGAAACTCGCAACACCGTCTCCCCCTATCGCGCTCTCGGAACCGTGGTGCCGTTCCGATCCGCCGAGGAAGCTTGGTTTTGGACGATGGCGGCGCTTGTTGCTCGCCGCGAAGGGGCTCGTTACGCCGCCCATCGCGGCCTCTACCCCCGGCCTTGTGAGCCGGATGACGTGGTAAAATGCCTTGATCAACTCTATCGCCGGCGGCGGGTGGATTTGGTGCATGCGCGTATTCTGCGCATTTGGGGCGAGCGCGGCATGGCGCCTGACCCGGCGCGCCCGTCCGAGCGGTGTGATTGGCGGCTCTGGCGCGAGGCAATGGAACGTTTGGAATGGCCGCTTCGGGTGAAGGGGATCGTTGTCTGAACTGGCGTTCAGATAACGGATATTCGCATACCGGTTGCACGATTCTGTGCGTGACATGAACCCAAATTTAGGAAAAAAGTCTTGACAACTCCCGGAGCGCTCTTTAAATAAACGCTTACCAACGGGGGACGTGTCTCCGTTGGATCCTCCTTCTTCCCAACCCTTGGGGCCGCGTTCCATCTCCCGGAGCGCGGCCTTTTTTTGTGCAAAGGACCCCGCCATGGCCTTCGCCATTCGTAATCTTTCCGTGCTTGCATACGCACAGGGCTTCACGCTCTGGCATTACAAGGCAGGCGATCTCCGTTTGGCCGATGTTTCCGCTCCCGGCTTCGTAAGGCCGGCCAAAGACCTTTTGGCGTTCGGAGATATGGTCATGATCTCCGCCGCAGACGGCGGCGGCATTGCCTATGTGGCCGAAAAGGCAGGTGAGCCCGTGCTCAAGCCCCTTTCATGAAGAACCGTGTTTTGAGGACGATTGCTTGAGTACTTCGCTTGCATGCCGGGCAAGCCCGGCTTCCGTAATTTCAAACCGTCCCTCCGGGCGCAAGGCGGCGAGACCCATCGCCGCCAAGCGCTTCAAACAAGGACCGTCCTTCATGCCTTGGGGTCTGCCAAAGCTCCCCGCCAGCACCAACCGGTGCAGGGCAGAGCGGCAACACGTTTCCAAATACGGCTCGTTCCACATATCCGTCACTGTTTGCAGAGGTGTTCCCAAAAGAAAGGGTATTCCATACGGCGAACCCGCTTCCCAAGCAGCTCGCACTTGGGCAGGAAGGAAGGCAAGATGCTTTCCGCCCTCGCCTCCGCCCTGATGCCGCTGCTCCATCGCCTGGAGCCCGAACGAGCCCATGCGCTCGCACTTCTGGCCTTGCGCGCCGGGCTTGCCGGCCGAGCCAAAGGCGAGGACGACCCCATTCTGGGCCAGACCCTATGCGGCCTTCGCTTTCCGAATCCCATTGGGCTTGCCGCGGGGTTCGACAAGAACGCCGTTGCCGTTTCCCAGCTTATGCAGCTTGGGTTTGGGTTTGTCGAAGCCGGCACGGTGACCTTGCTCCCCCAGTCGGGCAACCCCCGCCCGCGCCTCTTTCGCTTGGTTGAAGACCAAGCGATTATCAACCGCATGGGATTTAACGGCGCGGGCCTTGCCAAGATCCTCGAGCGGCTTGCCGTCGTTGGACCGCATCCCGTTCCGCTTGGGGCTAACCTCGGTTTGAACCGAGAAAGCACGAGCCCGGTGCACGATTATGCAGCTCTCGCCGCCGGGCTTGCGCCTTATGTCGATTACCTTACTGTCAATGTGTCCTCCCCAAACACTCCTGGGCTCCGCGCCTTGCAGGCACCAAGCTCACTTGCGGAGCTGCTGCGCAGCCTCGTTCAGACCTTGCCGGTACCCCGGCCGATTTTCGTGAAAATTGCTCCGGATCTCGATGAAGAAACGCTGGAAGGCGTGGTGGAAACAGCAATTGCAGGCAAAGCAGCGGGGTTGATTGTCGCCAATACGACTTTGGCGCGCCCTGCCGGTTTGCGCTCTCCATTTGCGCGGGAAGCAGGCGGGCTCTCCGGTGCCCCGTTATTTGCCCCCTCTACGGCTTTGCTGGCGCGTGCCTCTAGCCTGGCGCGCGGGCGGCTGGTGCTGATCGGCTGCGGGGGCATCGCCACAGGACGCCAAGCTTTGGCCAAAATCCGCGCAGGGGCGCATCTCGTGCAGCTCTACACGGCTTTTGCCTATGCGGGGCCCGCTCTTATTCCCCGGATCAAGCAGCAACTTGCCGAAGCGCTGCGTGCAGACGGGTTCACAAGCATTTCTCAAGCGGTTGGCATTGATAGCAACAAACCTCCACGCGCTTTCATTGAGTAGTGCCATCATAAGGATAGTCTCGATGCAGCATCTTTCCCGTTTTGCCCCTCTCGCCCAGAGATACGATGGGTTCATTGTCGACCTTTGGGGCGTGCTGCACGACGGGGTCAGTGCATATCCCGGCGCGATCGATTGCCTGGCCCGCCTCAAAGCGATGGGAAAGCCCGCGGTTTTGCTTTCCAACGCCCCACGGCGGAGTTATGTGGCGCAAAAGCCTCTGCGGGCGATGGGTATTACGGATGATCTCTACACAGGGCTTTTGACCAGCGGTGAGGTAACATGGCGCGCTTTGCGCGACCGGACGGATCCGTTCATCGCGCAACTGGACCGACGGCTCTATCACCTTGGCGAGAAGGCCGACCGCAACGTCTTCGAATGCCTCTCTTTCTATGAGGAAGTCGATCGGCTTGAAGATGCGGACTTCATCGTCAATACCGGACCGAGTGCAGAACGGGGGCTCACCGACATCACACCCTATATGCCCACGCTGCAGCGCGCTGTGGCGCTTCGCTTACCTATGGTGTGCGCGAATCCGGATTTGGAAGTCATACGCGGTGGCATTCGCGCGATCTGCGCTGGCCGCTTAGCCCAGGTTTACGAAACGATGGGGGGCAAAGTTCGCCGTTTCGGCAAGCCCGATCCGGCTGTCTATGCGCCGGTCTTGGATATGCTCGGTCTCCCACGGGAGCGAATTCTCGCCTTGGGTGATGGTTTGCGAACCGACATCGCTGGCGCAGCTGCGGTGGGGGTGGATTCGTGCTGGGTGCTGAACGGTATCGCCCGAGAGCTCAGGGAGAACCTCCGGGCGGCGGAGGCTGAGGCGAAAGCCTGCGGGCTTAACCCCGTGGCAACTCTCGCGGAACTTGTCTGGTAGGCACCAGGCTCAGCAGGCTAAGGCCGCCCGTTCCTCTGCTGTTCCTGACTATGGCACAGCGGAAAATTTTGCCAGCGCTGGCACCCTTCCGGATGGGTCATCACACGCGTCGCATCGGGGTTGCCGTATTGGTAAGTTGCCACGCCTGGGTTTCGCCCTCCGAACTCCAAAGTTGTGTCGAACGGGATATTGCTCACCCCGACCTCGTTGCCGACTGGTCCTGCCGCCAACATAAACCCTATGATCGCTATTTTCGCAGGCACTCGCATGCCAAGGATCTCCCTCCTGTTCTTGGGCAGGCGCTTCGTACATCAGCCCATGCTCGCATTTCATGAAACAGCCCGACCCCAGGCTCCCAAGATTGCCCAAACGTACCCGCTGCCATCACCCGCTCCTTTGGCATAGCCGGCTCTCCGGCCCGCATCTTGAAAATTCTCGTTTCAACCCGCTTGACCGTTTTGCGTGGGCGACATAGCGTCTCGGCCCAAGCAAAACGGAGGAAACGAACCAATATGGTCGAACAACGGGGTAACTCGTGCGGCTGCAAACTCGGACGTCGCAGTGTGTTGGGTGCATGCCTTGGCATGGTGCCGTGGCTTGCTCACGCCGATGAGACAAGTGACCCTGCAGCTTCCCCTCCGCAGCCCGGCGATCGGTTGGTGTTCCTCACGGGTGAGAAAAAGGGGCAAGTTGTGCGAGTTGACGATCTGCCCCTGGGTGGCCCGCAAGTGCAAGCCTACCCGCAGGATCCGAAAAGCGGAGTGGTGCGCAACGGCTCGCGCCTCAATCTCGTCGTTCTCGCCCGTTTCGCGCCCGAAGACTTGAGCGAAGAAACCCGCGCGCGGTCTGCCCATGGGGTGGTCGCCTATTCCGCCGTATGCACGCATCAAGGCTGCCCCGTAAATATGTGGTCAAATGAATTGCACGTGCTATTTTGCTCGTGTCATGGTTCCATGTATGATCCCAAGAATGGAGCGCAGGTGGTGGGAGGTCCTGCGCCGCGGCCTTTGCCGAGCCTTCCGCTAACGGCAAACAGCGACATACCGGTGGTCGCTGCGGGGTTTACCGCCCGTGTCGGACCGGAACGATACTAAACACCAATGCGGATTGATCGATACCCGCAACAGTGTTGAGAAATAACCAACTAGGGAGGTCAAATATGACAAAATTCATCGCCCCCGTGAGTCTGGCAGCCCTGCTGCTGGCAGGCACTGCCGCTGCAGCCTATGCAGCCTCGGATTATACGCCGGTGACTGACGCACGACTGGCCAATCCCGAGCCGCAGAATTGGCTGATGACCCGCGGGAACTATAAGGGTTGGAGCTACAGCCCGCTGGATCAAATCAACACCAGCAACGTGAAGAATCTCGTCCCGGTGTGGACGTTCTCAACCGGCGTCGATTCCGGCCATGAGTCGCCGCCGATTGTGAACAACGGCATGATGTTCGTTTCCACCCCTTATAATCAGGTGATCGCGCTGAATGCAGCCACCGGCGAACTGATCTGGCGCTACAAGCGGCCTATCCCTGAAGGGTTTAGCGCACTTCATAACACCAACCGTGGCGTCGCTCTGTATGGGGATAAGGTCTATTTCGCCGCGTTGGATGCTGTGTTGGTGGCGCTGGATGCGAAAACCGGAAAACCCGCGTGGGAAACCAAGGTCGCGGACTGGCACACCGGATATTACATGACAATGGCACCACTCGTCGAGAAGGGCAAAGTTCTTGTCGGGGTTTCGGGGGGTGAGTTCGGCGTCCGTGGCTCTGTTCAAGCGTTCGATGCGGAAAACGGCAAGCTTGTCTGGCAAACCTTCAGTATTCCGGCGCCCGGTGAGCCCGGAAGCAATACGTGGGAAAAGCCGGATACCTGGAAGCGTGGTGGCGGATCTACCTGGATGACCGGCAACTACGATCCCAGCACCAATACCGTGTATTGGGGTACAGGTAACGGTTCGCCTTGGTTCGGCGATCAGCGGCCCGGCGATAACCTCTATACCGCTTCCACTCTCGCGCTTGATGGCGACACCGGCAAAATCAAAGGGTATTTCCAGTATCACCAGAATGAATCCTGGGACTGGGATGCCATGAATGCGCCAATGCTCGTGGACTTCCAGAAGAACGGGGCCACCGTTCATGGGCTGCTGAGCCCGCAACGCAACGGCTATCTCTATTGGCTGGAGCGCAAGGCAGACGGCGGCATCGGCTTCATGAATGCCATGGCATACGTGAAGCAGAATGTCTTCAAGAGCATCGATCCGGAGACCGGCCGACCGGTCGTGGATATGGATCACAAGCCGGGAACAGGCAAAGAGGCGAGTTTCTGCCCAAGCCTCTGGGGTGGCAAGGACTGGCCCTATGAAGCCTATAATCCGCAGACCGGCATGGTATACGTTCCCTCTAACGATAACCATTGCGGCCATATGAAAGGAACGGTGCAGGAATACGTTCCCGGGCAATGGTGGACAGGCGTCGCTATTCCTGACATCGGCTTTACCGTCGATAAGAACGCCGCGTTCTACGGGGAAATCCAGGCTTTTGACGCGAATTCCGGCAAGCGCGCGTGGCGAGTGCTGTATCCGAGCTCTATGATGTGGGGTTCACTGTTAACCACGGCCGGCAACCTCGTCTTCGGTGGCGGGACCAACGACCGGGAATTCCGCGCCTATGATGCCCGCACCGGGGATCAGCTCTGGCACTTCAAAACCAATTCCGGGATCATTGCGCCGCCTTCGACTTACGCGGTCGACGGCGTGCAATACGTGGCTGTGCAGTCGGGATACGGCGTTGATCCCGCATTCCAGGAAGGGCTGCTTTCCAACTTGCTGGGATGGCAAAAAGACATTCCGCAAGGCGGGGTGATTTGGGTATTTGCCCTCAGCCACTAAGAGTACCGTGCCGAGATCCCTTGGCACACATTCCAGGACCGGCCGCCTCTCAGGCGGCCGGTTTCTGCTTAACTCATGCTTTACCTAACCGGAACCGAAGACAATGCGATTGGCATATATCGGGCTGCTATCAATGGCTTTCGCCTTCACCGAGAGCGTCGTTCTTCATGCCGAAGACCACCCCCCGGAGACTTGTGTGAATGCTCTCCAAAGCTGCCCGTACGTGGTGGAAGCGAACGACGTGACCGCGCATGTCGGTGAACACACGGTCATGCTCGTCCGGTTACGGCCCCGCGATGGATATCGGGTTTTGGAAGCCTACACCAACCGGTTGAGTCGATTCTCCTCGCTGGACGGCGCCGTTGCCTTTGATCGTAAGATGGTCGACGGAAAAGCCGAGGATGGGACGCTGGTGTTCGCCGTTGGTGTTACCCCCACAGCCCCGGGCCGGCACCCGATTAATGGCGTCTTTCGGGTCGGCTACATCCGGGATCCGGGGGAAATGTGGATGATTTCGGTCCCCTTGATCGCCAACGTAATCGGCGAGAAGTAAATGTGGCAACGGCCCTCTGGCTCGGCTATGCTCGTTCCGTTGCCACCATTTCCCGGCCTTACGGGGGCCAATCGCGGACGTCCTGCTTGCGTTTTATCGTTGCTGTCGGTTCCGTTGCCGCGCTCCTGGCAGGATGCGCAAGCTACAAGCCTGCGCCGCTATCCCCGCAAGAGAGTGCCGCCGCCATTCAAGCCCGTTCCCTCGATGACTCGAGACTTCAGAAGTTCGTCGCAGTCGCGCTGGCGGCAGAGAGTAGGCCCGCGCCTCGCGGTGAAAGTGACGAACATTTCCCGTGGAACCTCACCACGCTCACATTAGCGGCGGTGTACTATCATCCTAGTCTTGATATCGCGCGGTCCAAGCTCGCTGAGGCACGTGCCGCCGTTATCACCGCGAGGCAAATCCCCAACCCCTCGCTTTCTTTTGAAGAACTCAGCTACGCCCCGGGTGTTCCTGCGGCTTCAGCCTGGACCGTCGTTCCTCTGATCAACTTTCTTATCGAAACGGCCGGCAAACGCGGATACCGCACGAAAGAGGCGAACGCGCTGATTGAGGCAGCGCGCGCTGATCTCGCAACGGCCTCGTGGCAGGTGCGCGGCAGAGTGCGCAAAGCTTTGCTCGATTTATGGGCAGCTCAGAACCGTCTTGCTCTGCTGCACCGACAGCTCGATCTCCAAAATGAGCTTGTGACATTATTGGAACATCGCCTCGCTGCAGGCGCGGTTTCGGCGTTAGACGTTGCCTTAGAGCGGAACAGCCGTAACCAGAGCGCACTTCACACGCAAGACGTGGCTCGTCAGGTCGTGGAAGCACAAAGCGAGCTCGCAGCCGCTCTTGGAATTCCGCTGAAGGCGTTGGGTGGAATCCGCCTTTCTTTCGATGCATTTGAAAAGCCGGAACAGCCGAGCCCGGAGGCCGCTCCAGGTATGCTAAAAGACGAAGCCCTGCTCCATCGCAGCGATGTGCAAGCTTTGTTGGCCGAATATGCGGCGGCAGAATCACGACTTGCACTGCAGGTGGCCAATCAGTTCCCTAATATCACGTTAAGCCCGGGGTACGCTTATGTTGCGGGTCAGCATCAGTACTGGCTACTTCCGGCAACCGAGCTGCCGATCTTCAACCAAAATCAAGGCCCGATTGCCGAGGCCAAAGCCCGTCGTGATGAAGCGGCGGCACGCTTTATTGCATTACAAACGCAAGTGATCGCGCAAATTGATGCGGGATGGGCCCGCTATCGCGCAGTGCAAAGCGCGCTGAAAGCCTCCGAGGCGTTGCTTGCCGATGCTTGGGAGCGCGAGCACCGGATATTGAGGTCGTATCAAGCAGGCGAGGTGGATCGCCCAAGCTTGCTTGTTGCCGAGATCGAACGCTTGAGTGCCGAGCAGTCCCGCCTTGATACCATAGTGCAAAGCCACCAGGCGCTCGGTGATTTGGAAGACGCACTCCAACATCCTTTTTTCGGACCGGCCTTGCCGATCAACTCCGAAACCAATCCGCGCCTTGCCAGAAATGACGCTTTGCAAGAGCAGAGCCTTGCGCATCAATGAAGCGGAATCGTTTGCTAGTTCTGATCATGCTTGTTGCAGCGCTTGGAATAGGCGGATTTGCAATCTGGGGATTTCTGCAAGGCCGAAGCGAAGCCGCGCATGAGGGGTTCCGGCAACAGGCATTTAAGAAATTCCCTCGTGTCTCCATCGAGCAGGGGCAGCCGGTTATTGTCCTTGATGCTCTCTCGCAGAAAGAAAGCGGGATTGAAACGGCTCTTCCATCCCCGGTACCCTACCAACAGCACATTCGCGCCTATGCGAGCGTATTAGACCTTACGCGGTTGACCGAGCTTGCCAACAGTTACGCTGACGCACAAGCGCAACTTCAGGCAGCTCAGGCACGTCTTGCTTCCTCGAAGCAAGCGCTGGAACGTTCGCGGCTTCTTTACAAGGATCGCCAAAACGTCTCGCTCGCTCAGCTCCAAGAGAGCGAAGCTACGTTTCGCGTTGATCAAGCAACACTTGCCGCCGCTCAGTCACGAACGCGTACACTTGCAGCAACGGTCAAACTGGAATGGGGCCCGGCCCTTGCGAAGTCCTTGATAGAAGGATCGGAGCTCATCAACCGGCTTATGAACGGCCAAGCCCTTCTCTTGCAAGTCACGCTACCTCCTGGGGTTTTTCTGTCCCAGCCTCCGCTTCAGGCGGCCATAGAAACCGGGAAGAACACTCAAGCCCCGATCATCTTTGTTTCTTCCGCTCCGCGAACCGATCCCAAAATCCAGGGTACAAGTTTTTTCTATATCGCTTCGATGGACAGCAATTTGCTTGCAGGGATGAATGTTCTTGCATTTTTGCCATCCGGTCACCCGACAGAGGGGGTAAAAATACCGGATTCAGCCATTGTCTGGTGGCAAGACCGGGCCTGGGTCTACCGCCGTATCCGCGCAGACGCCTTCGCACGAATGGAAATTCCGACCGATCGGCCAACATCGGATGGCGGATTCGTCATCAATAACTCCCCGACACAAACGGAAATCGTTACGCGCGGAGCCCAATTGCTCCTCTCGGAGGAGTTTCGCGCCCAGATTCAGATGGGGGAAGAGGAAGAATGACCGCCCCTATCTTGCATAACGGTCCACAGGCTGCCCTTCTCCGCTTTTCCATTCGCTTCCGCGGCATTGTTATCGCTCTTGCAACCGTCCTATTAGCCTATGGTCTCTATGCGCTCGGCCACGCCAAGTATGATGCGTTTCCGGAGTTTGCCCCCCCCGAAGTCGTAATCCAGACGGAAGCCCAGGGGCTTTCCCCGGAACAGGTCGAGATTCTCGTTACCCGCCCCATTGAAAATGCGTTGAATGGCATATCCGGCCTGCAAAGCTTGCGCTCTACCTCGACTCAGGGCCTTTCTGTTATCACGGTTTTGTTCGGGCCGGGTAGCGATATCTACCGCAACCGCCAAGTCGTTGCCGAGCGCTTGGCAGGCGTGCTTTCACAACTCCCTGAGGGGGTAAACGAGCCGTCAATCACGCCGTTGACCACCTCATCGGCCCTGGTGCTGGTGGCCGGGTTAACATCGGAAAAGCGCTCGCTCATGGATCTGCGCGCGGCGGTTGACTGGACCATCCGGCCGCGGCTGCTTGCGGTTTCGGGCGTCGCCGATATCGGTATTTTCGGCGGAGATGTGCGCTCCATCCAAATCGCCGTGCATCCTGACCAACTTATCCGCTACGATCTCAGCTTTTCCGATGTGCTCGCAGCAGCCAAGCGCGCAAGCGGCGTGCGCGGCGCGGGTTTCATAGAGACGAAAAATCAGCGGATCGTCTTCCAAACTGAGGGGCAATCCTTCTGGCCCGCCGACATCGCGCGAACGGTGGTCCGAAGCACTGCAGCAGGAAGCATCACGCTCGGCAACGTTGCTGATGTCTATGAAGCGCCGGAACCGGCCATTGGCGGTGCGACCATCGATGGAAAGCCTGGAGTCGTTTTCAATGTATCTGAACAGTATGGCGCGAATACGATCGAAGTCACCAAGGCGGTTGAAGCGGCATTGCAAGAGCTGAAAGACGCGCTTCAGGAAGAAGGCATTACTCTTCATTCCGGCCTGCTGCGACCTGCAAATTTTATCATAAGTGCGACCCGTAATGTGGAAGTTTCGCTCATACTCGGCGGCATCCTGGTTATAGTGGTGCTTTTTCTTTTTCTCTTTGATCTCCGAATTGCAGCAATCTCCTGCATTGCGATCCCGCTTTCCTTACTTGCCGCCACAATCGTACTCGAAGCGATGGGGGAAACACTCAATACGATGACCCTTGGCGGCCTTGCGATCGCAATCGGGGTAGTGGTCGATGATGCTGTCATAGACGTGGAAAACATCGTAAGGAGATTACGGGAAAATCGAAGGCTTCTTGCTCCCCGCGCTCCTGCGCGCGTGGCGCTTGATGCTGCGCTTGAAGTACGAAGCGGCGTCGCCTATGCAACCTTTGCGATTATTCTGGTTGTGCTTCCCGTGATGGCGCTGCCGGGCGTTGCCGGGCGATTGTTTAGGCCTCTCGGGCTCGCTTACACTTTTGCCGTGTTGGCATCGCTTCTTGTGGCGTTAACGGTCACACCGGCGCTCTCCGTCGCCTTCCTAGCCGGAAAAAAACTTTCCCCTACAGATCCTCCTCTCATGCGGTGGCTGAAGGCAGGCTATGTGCGGTTACTAGATGACATAACGCAACGGCCAGGATTGCTCATCGTAGCGACAGGATTCCTGACAATCGCTGGCTGTGTCGCGCTTCCGCTCTTTGGAGGCAGTTTTATCCCCGAACTGAAAGAAGGGCATTACGTCGTTCATGTGGCGGAAGTGCCGGGCACTTCCATGAATGAATCGCTACGTGTCGGAACGCTCATCGCCACCGCCCTCAAAGAATTGCCGTTCGTCCAGTCGGTAGCCCAACGCATAGGGCGTGCGGAATTGGCTGCAGATACGTGGGGACCGAATTACAGTGAGTTCGAAGTCGAACTCAAACCGGGATTGTCAGGAGACGAAACAGAGGCAGCACAAGCCGACATCCGAAAAATACTTGGACGCTTCGTTGGAGTGAATTTTACCCTCAGAACATTTCTGACTGAGCGCGTGGAAGAAACTCTTTCGGGGTATTCCGCCCCTGTCGTCATAAAAATCTTCGGCAACAATCTTGATATTCTTGATCAAAAGGCGCTGGAAATCGCGCGTGTGCTGAACGATGTGCCGGGCGCTGCCGAGGTCCAAATCGGAGCTCCTCCCGGCATGCCTCAGCTCACAATTCATTTGCGCAAGCCAGATCTCGAGCGTTGGGGCCTGGATCCAATGGAAGTCCTCGACACAATTCGGATTGCTTATCAAGGGGAGACGGCCGGTCAGATCTACCGAGATGACCAAGTCTACAGAATCATTACCATCCTCCATCGCACGCACCGCGATAATGTTGCTGAGGTCGGACAACTGCCCCTGCGCACGTCTTTCGGCAGCTATGTTTTGCTGAAGCAAGTCGCCGATGTTTACGAGGCGCCGGGACGTTACCAAGTTGTCCACGAAGGTGCCAGGCGAGTCCAAACGATCACCGCAAACATTGTGGGGCGCGATATCACCTCATTCGTTCAAGCAGCGAAAGCGGCCATCGCGGCCAAAGTGCAACTCCCGCTCGGCACTTACATCCAGTTTGCCGGCGCCGCCGAGGCAAGAGCGGCCTCGCAGCATGATCTGATTCTGAATTCACTGCTTGCGGCCTTTGGCATCGTGCTTCTGCTCTCGATCGTCACCCGCAACTGGCGTAATCTTTTGCTGGTTCTGACAAACCTACCGTTTGCACTGGTTGGCGGCGTACTGGCCATATTTGCAAGCGGCGGTATCTTATCTTTGGGCGATATGGTCGGGTTCGTGACGCTCTTCGGCATCACCCTGCGCAATTCCATTCTGATGATTGCCCGTTACCAACACATGGTCGAACTCGAAGGTATGTCTTGGAGTTTCGAAACGGCGATTCGCGGCGCTGCGGAACGGCTCACGCCCATTCTCGTGACTTCAATCGTCACCGGCCTCGGAGTCTTACCGCTTGCCATCGGCGCGGGAGATCCCGGGCGTGAAATCGAAGGCCCCATGGCGATTGTCATTCTTGGCGGCCTGGTGACATCTACAACGCTCAATCTTCTCGTATTGCCTGGGCTTGCACTGCGCTATGGCCGATTCGAGGCAAAAACTTCCGAAGACGAGGCTCAGGAATTATAACCTCATGTTAGCAAACCGCGTTTTGCGAGATTGGCAACCAACGCACGGATGCCGAATGTCCAGGGCGGCAGTGCGTTAGAGGTTGATACACGGTTGACCAAAGTGCCGAGCTTAGCCCCGTGAATAGCAACCACATCGCCAATTTTGTGGGTAAAACCTGAGCGCCCTCCTTCTCGCGGCTCTGTGGGTGCGAACATGGTACCAAGGAACAATACAAAACCATCTGGATATTGATGCGTCGCCCCAATGGTTTGGCGAACAAGATCCTCAGGATCGCGGCTAATCTCGCGCATGGAACTTCTCCCATTTAGCGTGAAACCGTCTTCTCCTTCAATCTTCAGCAAGATTTCAGCGTTACGCACGTCGTCAAGCGAAAAAGTGGAATCAAACAAACGTACGAACGGACCAATGGCGGTCGAGCCATTGTTGTCCTTCGCTTTGGAAAGCAGCAGCGCGCTGCGCCCTTCAAAATCGCGCAGATTGACGTCGTTGCCGAGCGTCGCGCCGAGAATGCGCCCGCTGCTTGATACAACGAGCACGATTTCCGGCTCGGGATTGTTCCATTGGGATTCGGGATGAATGCCGATCTCGGCACCAAAGCCAACGGCCGATAAGGGCTGTGCCTTAGTAAAAATCTCGGCATCCGGACCAAGCCCCACCTCAAGATATTGCGACCATAGACCGCGCCGAGAAAGCACCGCACGCAACTGTTCGGCCTCGGTTGAGCCGGGTTTTATTTGGGAAAGATCAACCCCGATCTCGGCAACGAGTGCCGCACGCACCGATGCCGCCGCAGCCGGGTCCCCCTTCGCTTGTTCCTCTACCACTCGTTCCAGCAAGCTGGCGGCGAAAGTTACTCCAGCTGCCTTAATCGCCTGCAAATCGATGGGAGCGAGCAGCCAAGGGGCATTGGGATCACGGCAGGCCGGATCGCTATTGGCCAAAAGCGCAGTCACATCGCCAAGGCGGTCTCCAGGCGGGATTGTGTGCAGAAAACCGACCGGATCATCAAGCTCAAGCAAATCCGCAATGGTCGCCACGTGGGCCGTAATGTCAAATACGCCGTCACGGCGGACGAGGATCACCGCCGGGCCGGCAACCGGAGCCGGAATCCATGCCCGGCCGACAAAAGTGCCCACGTAGCCATCCTTAGGCGGCGCGTAATACTGATACAAAGGCTGCGGCATGGACTACTCCTCCCACCTTTGGTGGAAAAACTTTTGTTGACCGCGTGAGGGCCTTCTATGCCACGGTCTGGTTAAGCTGGCCAGCGGCCGAAGCCCCATCGTTGATATACGCCCGAGACAATTTGGCCCGGAAAGGCAAGCGCACGGAATACGCGGCGGCGCCTTTGACGGGGCAAACCTTGAAAGCTGGCCTAAAGGTTGCAGTCTCCGGCTGGCCAGCGCATCCTTCCGTCGCAAATTTATATAACCGCGTAGTTGTGTACAAAATGCACGATGGAGAAGGATGTCATGACCAATCTTGCCGATCTCACTGCAGTTGCGCTTGTGGCAGCGTATCGAAAAAAAGAACTGTCGCCGGTGCAGGTGACGGAGGCGGTCCTGACACGCATCACGGCTTTCGAGCCACATTTGCATGCGCTTTACGCCCTCGATCCCGACGCAGCGCGTGCGGCTTCGCGCGCATCGGAAGAGCGCTGGCGGCGCGGAGAGCCGGCGGGCCCGATCGATGGTATTCCCATAACAATCAAAGAAAACATCGCCACACAAGGAACGCCTGTTCCTCTCGGCACAGCCGCAACGGAATTACGCAAAGCGCCCGCCGACGCCCCTCCGGCGGCACGCGTGCGCGAGTCCGGGGCTATCATCATCGCGAAGACCACAATGCCCGATTATGGAATGCTTTCCTCGGGCCTCTCGAGCTTTCATCCGTTGACGCGAAATCCGTGGAACCTCTCCCGCAACCCGGGCGGCTCTTCGGCAGGCGCGGCGGCCGCTGCGGCTTCAGGCTATGGCCCTTTGCATCTTGGCACCGATATCGGAGGCTCGATCCGCTTACCCGCCGGGTGGTGCGGTGTGGTGGGACTCAAACCAAGTTTTGGGCGTGTACCCATCGACCCTCCCTATCTCGGTCGCGTTGCCGGGCCGATCACGCGCACCGTCGCAGACACCGCTCTGCTCATGGAGGTAATTTCCAGACCCGATGGGCGAGATTTCATGAGCCTTCCGCCAAGCGATATACCGTGGCAGCGGCTTGATCGGGACCTCAAAGGCATTCGCCTCGGTCTGCTCCTCGATATCGGCGTCGGCCTCCCCGTCGAGTCGGACGTGCGCGCCGCTGTGATGGAAGCCGCACAGGCCTTTGAAAAGGCCGGTGCAATTGTGGCGCCGATGCACCCGTTCCTCACGCGAACGATGCTGGATGGGCTTGACCGTTTCTGGCGGGTGCGCGCGTTTTCCGATCTTTTGCAACTGCCCGCTTCACGCCGCGCCCGCGTTCTGCCTTTTATCCGCGCCTGGGCCGAAGCCGGCTCCCAGGTCTCAGGCCTCGAACTTTTTCAGGCTTTCAGCCAGACATTCGAAATCGCGAAGGCTGCGATCGGCGCCTCGGAAGCGTTCGATTTTGTGCTCTCGCCGACCGCACCCTTACCCGCATTTGCGGCCGAGCTCCCCTGCCCGACGAATGATCCCAACCAACCCTTTGAGCACATCGCTTTCACCGTTCCGTTCAACATGTCGGGGCAGCCGGCAATTTCCCTGAATTGCGGCTATACGGCTGAGGGCTTGCCCATCGGTTTGCAAATCGTCGGCCGACGGTTTGACGATCTCGGCGTCTTGCAAATGGCGCGGGCCTACGAGCAGCTTCGCCCGGCCCAGCGCCCCTGGCCAGTGCCGGGAACCTCGGCCTGAGTGAGAACCTCGGGTTGAAGATAAGCGCTCGCGCGTCGCCAAGTTTCGCTCCCCAGGATTTCGGAGCGAAACCGTCTTTGCTTCGTGGCCAGCGCCTAACCTCGCTTACTTGCCGGCAAGGTCGCCCTGCAAAACCTGGCCGCGAATTTCCCCTGGCTTATGGGCATTCGTGTGGATATTCACATACCATTTGCCCGCCATAAGATCGGAGATTTGCGCATCCGTCAGCTTGGCTTTGTTCTCGACAGGGCTCTTCTCCGGAGACGGGATTGGCACCACAATCGGCGCATTTTGCGAGGGATTTGCCGGTCCATGAAAATGCGCCGCGATGGGCGGACCGGAGAGATTCTGATATGTCAAGGTGTAGGAAAGAACCTTGGTTTTGGTATCAAGCACTGCCGTCAGCGTACCGATACCGGGGCTATCGGTCGGCGGCACTTCGTGCGCTCCGTCCAGATTCGCGTGAAAGCGGATCATTTCCGCATGTGCCGCAACCGGAAGTAGCGCAGCTGCAGCAACCGCGACAAATAGGCTTCGACGTAACATCGGATTTCCTCCCTCGTTCCAAGATGCCGGTGCTCATCATCAAGATGCCGGTGCTCATCATATAGATGCGTGAAAAGCCGATTTCGACACGCGTAAATCTTTGCCTTCACGGCAAATTGCAAGGTTGCGCTCCACGAAAGGCGAGTTATGCTGCATTTCTTCTGATGCAAGAAATTGCAAAGGGATGCGCCATGTTGGAAGAACCACCGATCCTGCAGATTCGCCGCCGTTTTCCGCGCCCTCCCCGGGAGCTCGTCGCGCATTTTGAGGGTGTTCCGACCGGCTTTCTGGTGGACTGCATGGACGGCCGCGGCGCGCTGGATGCCGCACTCAAACCCGTCGATCCGGGCTGTGCGGTGTTTGCGGGGATCGCGGTCACCTGCCTTTGCGGTCCAGGCGATAATTTGGCCATTCTCGGCGCTTTGGAGGTACTCGAACCAGGGGATGTGATTGTTGCGGCAGCGGATGGATTTTCGGGCTTGGCGGTTACCGGTGATCGGGTCGCCGGCATGGCGCGTAACCAAGGGGCAGTCGCCATGGTGATTGACGGCACTGTGCGTGACACGCCCGGCATCCGGGCGGCCGGCTTGCCGGTATTTTGTCGCGGCGTAACCCCCAATTCCTGTGCCGCTTCCGGCCCCGGTACGGTCGGCGAGCCCGTGGTCGTGGGAGGAGTCGCCGTGGCGCCCGGTGACGTGGTGGTTGGGGATTTAGATGGCGTTGTCATCGTACCCCGTACCAAGATTGAGGCGGTACTGCGTAAGCTCAATCAAGTCCGCGAAGCGGAAGCAGCGATGGATGCGAAAGTTGCGGCCGGTCTTGGTCGATCCTCACGCATTGCGGAACTGATTGAGGCCGGCAAAGTCCGTTTTATCGACGAAGACTGACGCGCAGGCGTGCGCTCAAAGCGCAAGCTTTAACTTCGCGCCCAATTCGCCGATCACGCCGCGGCGGAACGTGAGTACGCAAATCACGAATACGGCTCCCTGGGTAACAGTCACCCAGGCGCCGAATTGGGCGAGGTAATTTTCCATCGCGGTAACAATCAGCGCCCCCATAACTGGCCCAAAAATCGTTCCAAGACCCCCGAGCAGGCTCATCAGCACCACTTCCCCCGACATGGACCAGTGCACATCGGTCAGTGTCGCGATGCCAAACACCAGCGCCTTGGTGCCACCCGCAATCCCCGATATGAAAGTGGAGAGAATGAAGGCGATCAGCTTGTAATCATCAGTGCGATAACCCAGCGAAGTTGCACGCGTTGTGTTTTCCCGTATCGCTTTCAGAACCTGCCCAAACGGCGAGTGCACAACGCGATGGACAAACAGGAAAAAGAAGAGAAAAAGTCCAGCAACCAGCCAATAGATGGACATATCAGGCGCCAGCGAAACAAGCCCAAACAACTTGGCACGCGGCACTTGTTGAATACCGTCTTCCCCGCCGGTGAAAGGCGCCTCCACACAAAAGAAATAGACCATCTGCGCAAGCGCTAATGTAATCATAGCGAAATAAATCCCGGAGCGGCGTATCGCCAGCCAGCCAACGACCGCACCAAGCGCAGCGCCGGTAAGTCCGCCGAGCAAAATGGCGACTTCTGCCGAAAGCCCCCAATATTTGGCAGTCCAGGCCGTCACATAACTGCCCATGCCAAAAAACGCGGCATGGCCGAATGAAAGCAATCCCACATAGCCGATCAGCAAATTGAAGGCACTTGCAAACATGGCAAAGCAAAGTACCTTCATCAAAAATACGGGGTAGAGCACCGTCGGCGAAAGCACCACCAGCGCAACGAGAATCGCGAGCGCAATGGCTTGGGTGGAGGTATAGCCGAACAATACCGGCTTTGCGCTCGGCAGTCCAACACCGACCTGTGTGGTTGCTTCCATACTCATCAGGCTGTCCTTCCAAATAATCCGGCCGGCCGTGTGAGGAGTACAATGGCCATGACAACAAAAATGACCGTCTCGGATGCCTGCGGATAAAATACTTTGGTAAGGCCTTCAATAACTCCGAGGCTAAAGCCGGTAACGATCGACCCCATGATGGATCCCATGCCGCCGATGACGACAACGGCAAACACGGTATTGATAAAGTTAGAGCCCATGTTCGGGTTCACCGAATAGATCGGCGCCGCCAGAACGCCGGCGAAGGCGGCAAGCGCCACCCCTCCGGCATAAGTCAGAGTCACAAGGCGCGGCACATTCACGCCAAAAGCTTGCACCAGGGGAGCATTTTCGGTTGCCGCGCGCAATAGGGCGCCAAGCTTGGTTTTTTCGATCAAAAGCCAGGTACCAAGACAGGCTATGAGCGCCGCCAACACAACCCAACCACGATAGTTGGGCAAAAACATAAAACCCAGGTTCGTAGCGCCTTCCAGCTCTGACGGAATCTGATATGGCATTCCCGAGCTGCCATATTTGTTGCGAAACAGGCCTTCGATGATCAACGCCAGTCCAAACGTAAGCAACAGCCCGTAGAGGTGATCAAGCTTGTAAAGATGCCTGATCAATGTTCGCTCTAATATCAAACCGAAGATCCCGACAATGAGGGGTGAAAGAATAAGTGCCCACCAATAACCGAGTCCTAGATAATTCAAGAGCATCCAGGCCACGAATGCCCCCATCATGAACAGCGCACCATGGGCGAAATTGATGATGTTCAAAAGGCCGAAAATCACGGAGAGCCCGAGTGAAAGCATCGCGTAAAAGGCACCGTTGATAAGCCCGAGCAAAAGCTGGCCGAACAAAAGCGGCCCCGGCACTCCCAGAATGGTAATCATACCACCGTTACCTTTCCCAGAATGCGCAACCAGATCCCCGGGAACAGCAAGCTATTCCTTTCATGATGGCAAATGCACTTAAGCATAAGCCCCGCCTCCTAACATTAAGCGCGCACCAAAGGGCATGCTTTATCAACAGGCTGCCAGGCTTCATCCGCGGGTGTTTCCGCGACCATTTTGTAATAATCCCATTCCCCGGAGCTTTCTTGCGGCTTCTTCACCTCGAAAAGATAAACCGGCACCAAAAGTTGGCCATCAGCGCGAATGCGCCCTTTTCCGAATACGTCATCCTCAGTAGGCATCGCCTTCATGCGTGCGACGACTGCTGCACCGTCAGCCTTTGCCGTGCTGAGACCGATGTCGGCGACCGCCTTCAAATAATGCAACGTGCCGGCATAACACCCGGCTTGGATCATATTGGGAACGCGTCCGCCAAGTGCCTGGCGTACCTTTGCGGTAAATCTTCTGGTGCGCTCGTTAAGATCCCAATAAAAGCTCTCGGTCAGAAGCAAGCCCTGTGCTTGCTCGAGGCCGACGCCGTGCACATCGATGACCCCCATCAAAAGGGCGGCGACGCGCATCTTCGGGGTCAGCCCGAACTCATGCGCTTGCTTGATGCAATTAATGGTATCGTTGCCGGCGTTTGCCAATCCGAGAACTTTGGCTCCGGACGATTGCGCCGCGAGCAGGAACGAGGAAAAATCCGTAGTGCCGGGGAAAGGATAGACGGAACGGCCAAGAACCCTCCCTTTTGCTTCGGTAACGAAGTGGGAAGTCATTGACTCGAGTTCATGGCCGAACACGTAATCTGCGGTTACGAAATACCAGCTATCGCCACCGGCTTTCACGGTATTCCTCCCGGTCGAGCGGGCAAGCATATACGTGTCATAGGTAAAGTGCACGGTGTTCGGCGTGCACTGCTTGCCGGTAAGCGCCGTCGTCGCCGCGCCCGAGTTTATAAAAACCTTGTTCTTCTCGCGACAAATACTGTTTACGGCGAGTGCCACAGACGAAGTCGGCACATCGATAATCATGTCCACGCCGTCGCGATCGAACCATTGGCGCGCTATCGCCGCTCCTACATCGGGTTTATTTTGGTGATCGGCCGCAAGCACCTCCACTTTAATGGCCTTGCCGGCGCTGAATTCCGCAGCGGCAACCTCCGTACAAATGCGCGAGCCGATTCCGGTATCGTCACGATAGGGACCAGATTGATCGTTCAAAACGCCGATACGAATCACGGCGTCTTGAGCTTGAGTCGGGCGCACATACGGCGCCACAAGTGCTGCCCCGGATCCTGAGAGAAAAAGGCGGCGAGAGAGTTCCATCAACCGTTCTCCTCGAATTGGTTATGCATGAACCAGCGGACAACTTCCTTCATTGATAGGTCGGAATGCTTCGTTTGCGGGAATCTCCGCAAGCACGTTGTAATAATCCCAAGGTTCCTTACTGTCCCCGGGCTTTTTCACCTCGAAAAGATATGCCGGGTGAATGGCGCGGCCATCGGCGCGAATGCTCCCCTGACCAAACACATCATCATCCATCGGCATCGCCTTCATGCGTGCAACCGTTTCTTGCCCGCTGCGCTTTGCCTCCGCAACGCCCATTGCGGCAACCGCCTTCAGGTAATGCAGCGTCGCCGCATAGCATCCGGCTTGCGCCATTCCCGGCCGAATGCCCGGCATCATCGGCGCCACGCGTTCGCTAAATGCGCGTGTGCGTGAATTGAGATTCCAATAAAACGTTCCGCTCAGCACCAGCCCCTGCGCAATCTGAAGTCCAAGCGCGTGTATATCGCTGATGAACACCAAAAGCCCGGCGATCCGCGCCGTCTTGGTTATGCCGAATTCATGCGCTTGCTTAATACAATTGATCGTATCGGCGCCCGCATTGCACAGCCCGATCACTTTTGCTCCCGAAGCCTGGGCCTGCAGCAAATACGACGAAAAATCGGTCGTTCCGGGGAACGGCGTGTTCACACTACCGAGCACCTTGCCGCCGGCTTGAATAACAAAATTCGAGGCATCGCGTTGCAAGGCATGACCGAAGGCGTAATCGGCGGTGATAAAGAACCATGTGGTACCACCGGCTTTGACCATCGCCGCTCCCGTGGCATGCGCAAGCATCCATGTGTCATAGGTCACATGAACGGTGTTGGGGTTACAGGCCTTTCCCGTCAAATCCGATGTTCCCGCACCGCTGTCCATAAATACCTTATTTTTCTCCCGCGCTACCGAGGAAACCGCAAGCGCAACAGAGGATGTCGGGACATCGACAATCATATCCACGCCCTGGTCGTACCACTGTCGGGCAATCGCGGCGCCGACATCAGGCTTGTTTTGGTGGTCGCCAAAAATAACCTCAACCTCTATGCCTTTGCTAGAAGCACCGAAATCCTGAACTGCCTGCTGCGTGCAGGCAACCGAGCCCATGCCGGTAATATCTCGGTACGGCCCCGACATGTCATTGAGCACGCCGATTCTGATTTTCGGTTTTGCTTGGGCACGCGCATAATTGATGGGAAGCGTCGAAGCAATGCCTGCGGCTGCCATCGAGCCAATAAGCTCACGCCGAGCTAGTGCCATTTTCTATCTCCTCAACGTGCTTTGCGCATGCTGGAATCGAATCAAACACCTAGGTATTCATGCAGTTTTTGCATATTGGCCGCGATCATCGCATTCGGAATCATGTCTATGATGCGCCCATTTTCCATCACGTAATGGCGATCGGCCACCCCTGACGCAAAACGGAAGTTTTGCTCCACAAGCAGAATGGTAAAGCCGAGCTCTTTGAGCTCTTGAATCGTACGCTTGATCTGCTGCACGATAACCGGCGCCAACCCCTCGGTCGGTTCATCCAACAGCAACAGCCGCGCCCCGGTGCGCAGGATCCGGGCAATAGCGAGCATTTGCTGTTCTCCGCCGGAAAGCTTCGTGCCCTGGCTTTTGGCGCGTTCCTTTAAATTGGGAAACAGCGTATAAATAGTTGGAATATCCAAGCCTCCCTGAGCGATAACAGGGGGGAGCAAAAGATTTTCGCTAACCGAGAGAGAAGCAAAAATGCCGCGCTCCTCCGGGCAAAAGGCTATACCCGAGCGGGCAATTTCATCCGGCCGCAGCCCGATGAGCTCGCAGTCCCGAAAGCGAATGCTGCCTTCGCGGCGCGGCACCAGCCCCATAATCGCTTTCAAAGTGGTTGTTTTGCCGGCCCCGTTGCGGCCGATCAACGTCACCACCTCTCCTTCATGGACGTGGAAATCGACCCCGTGCAAAATATGGCTTTCACCATACCAGGCTCGGAGATTCCTCACTTCAAGCATCGTCTGTTCCCAAATATGCAGCCATGACTTCTGGATTTCTGGAAACCGTTGCATAGTCGCCTTCGGCGAGCACACGCCCGCGCGTCAGAACGGTGATTGTATCACAAAGCCCTTCTACGACCGAAAGGTTATGCTCCACCATGAGAATCGTGCGTCCGGTCCGCACGCGCCTGATCAACGCCACGATACGATCCACATCCTCGTGCGTCATCCCCGCCGTCGGTTCATCGAGCAACATCATACGGGGATTCAGCGCCAGCGTTGTGGCAATCTCCAGCGCACGTTTGCGCCCATAAGGCAATTCCGCCGCCGGCAGGTCCACATATTCCGCCAATCCCACTTCCGCCAAAAGCTCTTTGGCTTCCCCATCAAAACGGCGAAGCACTTCTTCCGAACGCCAGAAATCAAAAGAATTGCCGCGCTTTCGTTGCAATGCGATCCGTACATTCTCCAGCACGCTGAGATGAGGAAACACCGCCGAGATCTGAAAACTTCTCACCAATCCAAGCCGCGCGACCGAAGCCGGCGCAAACCTGGTGATGTCACGTCCCTCGTAGTAGATCACCCCACGCGTGGGTTGCAGAAACTTCGTCAGCAGATTGAAGCAGGTGGTCTTACCGGCGCCGTTGGGACCAATCAGCGCGTGAATGGTTCCCGCCCGTACCTCAAGGTTGACGTCATCAACCGCGACGAAGCCTCGAAACTCTTTGGTAAGCCCCTTGGTTTGCAGGATGATCTCCGACACCCGGACGCACCCCCAATTGTTCATGCTGCTCGCCCGCGTGCTTTGCACATCGGAGCCTCGGACGCAAGGCGGTTTCAGCGGAAAATATTCCCTTTTGACTGCGCGTCCGGCGCGTCCGGCGCGGCTGTCGGCTTCTGCTCGAGCCGAAATGCCGCCCGCACCAAGGCAAGATGGGTAAAGCCGAGCGGAAAATTGCCGAGTTGCGCGCTGATCTTGGTATTATACTGTTCAGCAAGCAGGCCGACATCGTTCGCCAGATCCATAAGTCGACGAAACAATGCCTCGGCTTCCGCCGCCCGGCCCTGCAGCACGAGGTTCTCGACCAGCCAAAAATTGCAGGGAAGAAACGCGCCTTCGGCATATCCAGCCCCCTCGGGGCTCGCCCGATACCGGTGGAGTAGCCCGTCATCCATCAGCCCGTGTTCGATTGCAGCAAGCGTGCCCCGCATGCGGGCATCCTCGGACGGAAGAAAGCCCACAAGGGGAAGAAGCAAAAGGCTCCCATCCCATGCAGTTGAACCAAAACTTTGCACGAAGCTGTTTTTCCCCGCATCGAAACCGCGCTCGCAGACAAGCGCATGAATGCGCGCCCGCAGCCTTCGCCAAGACGCAGGCGGCGTCACCCGACACAACGCCGCCAAGCGCAATGCGCGATCGAAGGCAAACCACGCCATGACCTTTGAAGACGTGTAATGACGCGGGCGCCCGCGCAGCTCCCACACCCCGGAGTCCGGCTGGTCCCAAACCTGCTCGAGACGGCATGCAAGCCCATAAGCAAGCCGCCAGGCAACCGGCAGCGGGCAGAGATTGCGCGCCGCAGCGTCGTGCAGCGTTGCGATCACCTCGCCGAACACATCCAGCTGAACCTGCTCCGAGGCGGCGTTTCCCACGCGTACCGGTCTGGAACCCCGATAACCAGGGAGCCATGGCAGCTCCCGCTCGGCGAGCCAACGTTCCCCCCCAATCCCATACATGATTTGGAACTGGCTTATGCTACCTGCCAGGCTCCGCTGTAACCATCCTATCCAGGCCTTGGTCTCGGCTTCAAAACCCGCTTCCATCAACGCCTGCATCGCGAAAGAGGCGTCGCGCAGCCAACAAAACCGATAATCCCAGTTTCGCGTTCCCCCGAGCTCTATGGGCAGCGAGGTGGTCGGCGCCGCAAGAGCGACCCCCGTCGGCGCGTAGGTCAGCGCTTTCAGGACCAGCAAAGAGCGCAAAACCATCTCGCGCCAAGGGCCTTGATAACGCGCTCGCGCTATCCACGCGCGCCAATACCTCTCCGTGCGAGCCTCTTCGATCTCCGCATCTAACGGCGGAGGGGCAGGCAAGTGCGATGCCTGATAGCTTGCGACAAAGCGCTGTATTTCCCCCGCCGCAATCTCGAAATCGGCATGCAGGCCTCCCCGCGTCTCATGCAGGGCGAGCGGGCCGCGCAACACGATTTGGTCCGGCCCCGCGACGGCAGAAACGCCGGCTCCTTCCGGGCATGGTGCATACCAGGGAATCGTCCGACCATAATCGAATCGAGGCGCAAACAGAAACCGCATGCGCACGCGCCCCGACCGCCCCTCTATGCGTCGAATCACAGAAGAAAAATTCTGCCCCATCGGCATAAAGTCAAAAAGCGCGACGGAACCCGTTGCAGTGTCGAAGATCGTCTCAAGAATCAACGTCTCCGGGCGGTAGCGCCGGCGCACCCGGACGACTTCCTGAGCCGGCTGAATAGTCCAGCAGCCATGCGCGGGCGTGCCCAGCAGGGCCGCAAAGCAAGCAGAGCTGTCAAAACGCGGCCAACAGAGCCAGTCCAGCGAGCCATTGCGATGTACGAGGCCGGCGCTCAAGCAGTCCCCGATAAGCGCATAATCTTCAATGCGGCGCCGATCGGTCCGCTCCGCCCGTTTGGCGTCTTGCATCCCTCCCGGGGCTGCTTTGCTCTCCGTTCTCATGGCTTCCCCATTGGCCGAGGCCACGCTCTTCGCTTTTTGGAAAGACAGCCCAGAGCATACGGCACTTGACATCCCCCCGTTGCGTTCACATACCGCATAATAATCGCGATGCACGCGCCTTTACGGCACATCTCTGAGAGTGCCGGCAACTGAAAGTATCCCGTGTCTGAAATTTTTGATCTCATCGAATCCAACACAAACCCAATCAGCCCCACTCCAGCGGCTTTTGCATCCAGCAATGAGACGCCGCGCCTCAGCTTCGCGGATTTGGGGCTTTCAGAGCCGATCCTGAAAGCCGTCGCGGAAAAAGGTTACCGATACCCCACCCCAGTGCAGGAGCAGTCTATCCCGGTCATTCTGAGGGGGCAGGACGTGCTCGGCTGTGCGCAAACCGGCACGGGCAAAACCGCCGGCTTTATCTTGCCGATGCTGGATATTTTGGCGAATGCGCGCGCCCGCGCGCGCATGCCGCGCGCTTTGATCCTAGAGCCGACCCGGGAACTCGCCCTGCAAGTTGCGGAAAATTTTGTTAGCTACGGCAAATATGTCCGGCTTTCTCATGCGCTGATTATCGGCGGGGAAAGCATGGCTGAACAGCGCGAAGCCTTGGCCCGCGGTGCCGATGTGGTGATTGCAACCCCCGGGCGGCTTTTGGATATTTTTGAGCGCGGCGGCCTGCTCCTTACCGATGTGCGCATATTGGTCATCGACGAAGCAGACCGAATGCTGGATATGGGCTTCATCCCGGAAGTGGGGCGAATTGTTGCGCTGTTGCCACGATGGCGGCAAACACTTCTGTTCAGCGCCACCATGGCTCCGGAAATTCGCAAACTCGCAGACACCTTCCTGGAAAATCCGAAAGAAATCATCGTAACGCCGCCCGCCTCCGTCGCAAGCACCATCCACGAAGGTCTGGTTCTGGTGGCGGAGCAGGACAAGCGAGAGGCGTTGCGTCGGTTGATCCAATCGGAAGATGTGCAAAATGCACTCATCTTCTGCAATCGCAAGCGCGACGTGGATATCCTCTCCCGCTCCCTGGTTCGGCACGGCTTTCGCGCCGGCGCCCTCCACGGCGATATGGCACAATCCGCCCGCTTTGCCACAATGGAAAAGTTCCGATCGGGCGAGATCCGGCTGCTGGTATGTAGCGACGTTGCTGCCCGCGGGCTTGATATCACGGGTCTTTCGCACGTCTTCAATTTCGACGTCCCCCACCATGCCGAGGATTACGTGCACCGGATCGGCCGCACGGGCCGGGCAGGCCGAGAGGGCCGTGCTTTCATGCTGGCAACGCCGACGGAGCGGCTTGCGGTCGAAGCCATCGAGGCTCTGATCGGTCATTCCATCCCCCGCATCAGCGTTCCTGGGCTCGAACCGGTTACTTGGGTAGAACCCGATTCTACCAAACAGCGGCGCAGCCGCGGCGGAACTCGGCACCGCGAAACCGCAAAACCCCAGGCAAGAAAAAAAGTTGCGCGCGAGGCCCAAGCGACAAAGCCGCAGACCCGCAAAGCGCAAGACATCGTCAAACCCTCGCGGAGAGAACACCCACCTCTGGCAAAGGCCGAACCTCCGGTGATCGGCTTCGGCGAGAACATTCCCGCTTTTATGCGCGTCCCCGCACGTTCCAAGCGCGGCATCGGCCCATTTCCCTCGGATCTTCAACGAAAGGAGAGCCCGCAATGAATTTGCCCACTGCTTCTGCTTCAAAAACAGCGGACGTGCAGCGAAGCAGGGCCTCTTTTCAATGGGATGATCCGCTGTTGCTGGAGGAGCAACTGAACGAAGAAGAACGCGCGATCCGCGATGCCGCGCGGAGCTATTGCCAGGAGAAACTTTTCCCGCGGATTTTGCAAGCCAATCGGCATGAGCGGTTTGATCGGGAAATCATGAACGAAATGGGCGCCATGGGATTTTTGGGCGCCACCCTAACCGGTTACGGCTGCGCCGGCGTAAACCATGTCTCTTACGGCCTGATCGCTCGCGAAATCGAACGCGTCGATTCCGGCTATCGCAGCGCGTTCTCGGTGCAGTCCTCGCTGGTAATGTTCCCGATTTACGAATTCGGCTCCGAGGAACAACGCCAGCGGTTTCTTCCCAAACTCCGAAGCGGGGAGTTCGTCGGCTGCTTCGGCCTGACCGAACCCGATGCCGGCTCTGATCCGGGTGCGATGCGCAGTCGTGCACGCCGTACCGAAGGCGGTTTTATTCTGAACGGGACAAAAACCTGGATCAGCAATTCGCCGATTGCGGATGTTTTTGTGGTTTGGGCGAAGGATGAAGGGGGGGAAATCCGCGGTTTTCTGTTAGAGCGTGGCATGGCGGGTCTCTCTGCCCCGAAGATTGAAGGCAAGTTCGCGCTTCGTGCCAGCGTTACCGGCATGATCATGATGTCCGAGGTATTCGTGCCTGATGCCAATGTCTTACCCGGGGTAAAGGGCCTCAAGGGTCCGTTCTCATGCCTCAACAAAGCGCGCTACACCATAGCCTGGGGGGCGCTGGGAGCCGCCGAATATTGCTGGCACGCGGCGCGCGATTATGTGCTGACTCGCCGCATGTTTGGCCGTCCCCTGGCGGCAACCCAACTGATTCAGAAAAAACTTGCGGACATGCAGACCGAAATCGCAATCGGTTTGCAAGCAGTGCTGAGGCTCGGTCGCTTGATGGATACCGGTGAAGCCACGCCGGAAATGATCTCCATGTTGAAGCGCAATTCCTGCGGCAAGGCCTTAGAAATCGCCCGGATGGCTCGCGACATGCACGGCGGCAACGGCATTGCCGATGAATACCACGTGATCCGCCACGTGATGAATTTGGAAGCGGTGAATACCTACGAAGGCACGCATGATGTGCACGCGCTGATCCTCGGCCGCGCGCAGACCGGTATTTCCGCTTTCGGAGGATGACGGCATAAACTCGAGGGAGAGGCAGAGCGCTAAAACCAGAGCGCCCCGCCGAAAAGATCCGGCCAAACCAAGCCGAGCAGCCAAAGCAAGGCGGCGGCAAGCAAACCAGCCGCCACATCATCGCCCATAACGCCAAAAGCGTGCTCGCATCGGTCGAGCCATGCCACCGGCGGAGGTTTCAGGATGTCGAACAGCCGAAACAAAAGGAAAGCGGCGACAAGGGCTGGCCACGCCGGCCGAGAGAGCGGCAGAAGCGCCACGAACTGGCCGGCAATTTCATCAATAACCACAAAACCGGGATCGCCGATCGGGCCTAACGCTCGGAGGGCGCCAAATCCCGCACCAATGGCAAGGATGATCCCAACAGGCAGAGCCAAGGGTGAAAGCCACAAGAGAAAGGCGCCGAGCAAAAGAGCGGCAAGGCTTGCTAGGGTTCCGGGCGCGAAAGGTGCAAAACCAAGGCCAAGCCCGGTTGCCAATAATTTCGCCATCGCTTTTGGTTGCGCCAGAATAAAGGGTTCGAGACCTGCGGATGGCCTTTCAAGGCGCGGCTCTTTCAAAGCTTAGGCATCCATCTCAAAACAGCCGGCACTCTGCTGCGCCGCGATCCCTCAAGAAGGCCGCCAGGGCGTGAGCGGGTAAGGCCGTGCCTCGTGCAATTTGGCCCGATAGATTGCGATGTTTTCGATCACGCGCTGGACGTAATTGCGGGTTTCGCCGAAAGGAATGCGTTCGATCCAATCGATCATGTCGATTTCCTTGACGCGCGGATCGCCGTTTTCTGAAAGCCATTTCCGCACATTTGTAGGACCGGCATTGTAAGCGGCAAGAGCAAGCGGCAGTGAATCATCGAACCGCTCAAGCAATTTCTGCAAATAAGCCGTTCCAAGGCGTGTATTGTATTGGGCATCGGTGGTCAGTGCCACTTCTGAAACTCGGGCGCCTAACTCTCGTGCAACGCCGGCAGCCGTGCTTGGCAGAAGTTGCATCAAGCCACGAGCCCCGGCCGGGCTCAGCGCACCGGAATCAAAGCTGCTTTCCTGGCGAATCAGGCCCAAAACCACCGCGCGCGGGGCCGCTCCGTCGGCAACCTCCGCCGCAATCGGCCAGCCGGAATCCGGCAGCATCACCCCCTCACGCCCGGCGAACCGTGCTGCCATCACCGCCTGGTCCGGCAGGCCCAAAGCCAGCGCCAGGTGCGCCACCATGGCGCGCTCGGCATCATCGGTCACCAGGGTGGCAAGGTCGGCCAAGAAGACACGCGCGCGCCTTGGCTCCCCCCATGCCACCAAGAGCGCTGCCGCCCGCGCCACCTCATGGGCTGCAAAAGCATAGGCCTGCGCCGGCTGCCAAGTGGGATCATGCGCTGCCAAAATCCGCGCATTCAGCTGCTCCGGCCCCTCGCCCAAAGCCAAGGCTGCAAGTTGGCCGTAGAACGTCGTCGGATACGCCGCGGCCTGCGTCAGCTCGCTCCGCATCGCCGCGGAATCGTGCAGCGCCGCTGCTGCGCGGGCCAGCCAATAATGCGCTCGCGCCTGGGTAATGACAGCGCGGGAGCTTCGCGCCAAAGCAAGAAAATGTTTTTTTGCCCGCTCCGGGTCGGAGAGGCGGGAAAGCGCAATATAGCCGGCGAGAAAGCTCGCATCGGCCGCCTGCTCTCCGTTTGCCGGATGCGCCCCGGCGGCGAGCGCATACGCTCCTTCGACTTGTCCGGCATCCAGCAAGGCACGGGCCAGGCGCTCGCGCTCCGGCCAGAAAGCCCGGCGCCCAGACCCTGCCGGCTCTTTGCCTTCGGCCAGCGCGCCGGCGGATTTCCAGAGCGAGAGGGCCGCGTCCAGCTGCCCGTTCCGGCGCAGATAGCGCACCGCATCAAAGAACAATCCGGGATCGGATTTTTCTTCGGCCGAAAGACCGGAAAGAGCGCTCGCCGCGGAAGGATCATCGCGGATCAAGGCCAGGCGGATCAGTGCAAGGCGCCGCGCTGAGCCACTCAACCGCGCAACTTGGCGAGCAGCTGCATCAGGGTGACGCTCGGCGAGTCGATCGAACCGCTTTTCTTCGTCCGCTTCTCGTAGCACGCCGGACCAGCGCTGAAGAAAAGCTGCCTGGTGGCTGGGATCGTCGAGACCCGCGGCCCATGCCGCCCGTGCCGCCTCCGCTGCCGCTTGGTTGTGTCCCGCATCGGCCAACGCCTCGGCGCAGCGCGCCAGCGCCAAAGCCGCCGCCGGTTTGATCTGCGCGCACAGGCCGGCCGCTTCCGTCTCATCCGGGGTGGCGGCCAGCGCGTCATCCCGCCGCGCCGCCAATTCGGCCTGCTGCGGCCAATCGGGATTGACCGCCATGAAATCCGCGATCTCCTCGGCGGTTGCGGCACCGGGCGTCAACAACCGGTAATACGTCACCAGCTTGGCCGCCACGGGATCGGCATATTGGCTGGCAAGTTCGGACGCCAACGCCCATTGATTGGCGCGCACCGCACTCATCACGTCTTGGGCAGACGCTGGAAGGGCTGACAACAAAGTAAGGATTGCAACCGTGCAGGAGTGCCAGAAACGCATGGGCTCGATCCCTTTCCCAACGCGTCCAGCCTTAGCACGAAACAGCCTTGCTGTGCATCCCGTTTGCGACGTAAGCTATAGCCTTAAAAACCGCGAAGGAAGGGTTCTCGTCTTCCGCGCTTACACTCACCATCCGAGATAAAGGCCATGTTCCAAGGATCGTTCGTCGCCCTCATTACCCCCTTCGATAAAAACGGACAGGTGGATGAGGCTGCCTTCGCCCGGCTTGTCGAGTGGCACATCCGCGAGGGCACGCATGGGCTTGTGCCGACGGGCACCACGGGCGAATCCCCCACCCTGAGCCATGCCGAACACAAGCGCGTTGTGGAAATTGCGATCGAGGTGGCGCACGGGCGGGTGCCGGTGATCGCGGGAACCGGCTCCAATTCCACGGAAGAAGCGATCGATTTGACACGTCATGCCAAGAAAGCGGGCGCCGATGCGGCGCTGATTGTGACCCCTTATTACAACAAACCCACGCAAGAAGGGCTTTACCTCCATTTCAAAGCTATTGCCGATGCGGTGGACCTGCCCATCATTATTTACAATATCCCTTCGCGCTGCGTCATTGACATGAGCGTGGAAACCATGGCGCGGCTTGCCAAACACCCGAACATCGTCGGCGTGAAGGATGCCACTGCCAACCTCACCAGGCCCCAACATGTCCGGCGCGCTTGCGGGCCTGATTTTTGTCAGCTTTCGGGAGAAGACCACACCGCTTTGACATTCCTTGCCGCAGGCGGCCATGGCTGCATTAGCGTCACCGCCAACGTTGCCCCGAGGCTGTGCAAAGAGCTTCACGAAGCTTGGCAGCAAGGCCGTGTGAAAGACGCCATGGCTATTCAAGAGCGGTTGCTGCCGCTGCATGATGCGATGTTTGCGGAAACCAGCCCGGCGCCGGTCAAATACGCGGCAAGCCTTTTGGGGCTTGCTTTGGAAACCTGCCGGCTGCCGCTTGCGCCCTTAAGCGAGGCAACGCGCAACAAAGTTCGTGCCGCGATGACCGAGGTGGGTTTGTTGAACTAATCCGATGGCCGATGGGAAAACGGCGCAGAAATCCCGGATCATTGCGCATGGCGTGGTGGCGCAGAACCGGAAGGCGCGATTTGACTACACGATTAAAGACACGGTGGAAGCCGGCCTTGTCTTGAAGGGGCCGGAAGTGAAATCTCTGCGGCTCGGGCGGGCAACGCTTTCCGAGGCTTGGGCGGGCGAACGGAACGGAGAACTTTACTTGTTCAACGCCTATATTCCCGAATATCAAGGGGGCGTGCTCTCGCGCTTCGAACCCCGGGCACCCCGCAAACTGCTTTTGCACCGCAAGCAATTGCGCAGTCTCATCGGTGCGTTAAGCCGTGAAGGCATCACCCTTGTGCCGCTGCAAATCCACTTCAACGAGCGTGGACGGGCGAAAGTACTGCTTGGGCTTGCCGAAGGCCGTAAGAAAGCCGATAAGCGTGCCGCGATCGCCGCACGTGAGTGGCAACGCGACAAGGCCAGGTTAATGCGGGCGAAAGGCTAATTCCCCTCGGGGCGGTCGACAATGAAACACGCCTCGCGGCGGAAGTTTCCGTAAACGGAGAGCGCGATGTCAAGCGAGAATGGCGCCAACTTGATTGGGCGCATCAAAGAAAAATTGATCGAGAACAAAGAACATTGGGCGCGCGAGGGCAGGTTGCTGACGGGCAAGACAGGAGACCCGCGGCAGCACCGCCTTCCGCCCGGACAACGGCGCGTAGAGAATTGGCCCGTGCTCGATCTTGGCATTCAGCCCGATGTCAGCGCGAAAACATTTCGTCTTGATATCGATGGTGCCGTTGCGAACCCGCTTTCACTTTCCTACGAAGATCTCATGGCTCTGCCGCAGCAAGACAGCGTCTCCGACATTCATTGTGTCACCCAGTGGTCGCGTTACGACAACCAGTGGCAAGGTGTGGCTGCGCGCACGTTATTGGAGTTGGTTCGCCCCCACAGCGATGCGCGACATGTGATCTTCCACTCCTATGACGGCTATACCACGAACATTCGGCTTGACCAATTCGCAGAGCCCGACGTGTTGCTGGCGCATTCATGGGAAGGCCGGCCGCTGGAACGCCCGCACGGAGGGCCTTTCCGCGTCGTGATACCGCGGCTTTATTTTTGGAAATCCGCGAAGTGGATTCGCCGCATTGAGCTAACCGCGGTCGATCGCCCGGGCTTTTGGGAAGTGCGCGGCTATCATAACAACGCCGATCCTTGGCGCGAAGAGCGTTACGGCTGAAGCCATTCTCTGCCGCTATACTGCGGCTGCTGCCGGCTCCCGCTCCGCTGAAATGGAAGGCGGCGCATTGCCGATCCGGCGATAAACAAATGCGGGCGATGCTTCCGGCCGCCCCTCCGCCACCGCCAGCATGAGAGCATGGTCCGGCGAAAGCGCGCAGGCCGGATCGGTCCTTGCCGCATCGCCGGTCATTGCGAAAGCCTGACAGCGGCAGCCTCCCCAATCGATTTCGCGCCGATCACAGGAGCGACAAGGCTCGGGCATCCAATCCGTGCCGCGAAAACGCTGGAAAGCCGGAGCATTATTCCAAATCTCGGCCAGCGGCGTATCGGTCACGGAAGGGAACTGAAAACCCGGAAGCGAATCCGCCGCATGGCACGGCATCGCCTTGCCGGAAGGCGTAATGACCATTTCCCGTCGTCCCCAACCGCCCATGCACGCTTTCGGGCGATGCGCGTAATAATCGGGCACCACGTAGTCGATGACCATTTTTTCGCTCAGTCGCGCGCGCGCTTCTTGCACCACTTTGGTGGTAAACTCGAGCTGATCCCGGCTTGGCAGCAGCGCTGCCCGATTCACCAGCCCCCAACCATAATATTGCACATGCGCAATCTCGGTGCGCGCGGCGCCGAGCGACTCGGCAAGCGCCAGCATTTCCGGCACACGCTCCGCATTCTGGCGATGGACCACAAAATTGAGCGTCAGAGGCAAACCCGCTTGCCGGATCGCCGCTGCGACAGCAAGCTTGCGCGTGTGCGCTCCGGCAAGACCCGCAACCCGGTCGCCGCTCTCTGCGATCACGTCTTGAAAGCTCAATTGAATATGATCAATCCCGGCAGCTTTCAGCTTCTCTATCGCAGCTTCATCCAACAAAACACCCGCGGTGATGAGGTTCGTATAGAGCCCGTTGGCAGAAGCCCGGCGCACGAGCTCGGGGAGATCCTTCCGCGCGGTGGGCTCGCCGCCGCTGAAATGCACATGCAGCACGCCGAGCGCCGCCGCTTCGTCCAAGACGCGAAGCCAAGCATCGGTGCCGAGCTCTGCGCCCGCGCGCGCAAGCTCCAGAGGATTTGAGCAATACGGACACTGCAGCGGACAGCGATGTGTCAGCTCGCAGACAATTCCAAGCGGCGGCGAGATCGCGGTCATAGCCTCAATGCTCCTTTTGCAGCCAGCTCATGCAGCATCGCGCTGACATCAGTGGCAATGACATCGCGCGGCGTGTCGCCAAATCGCGCGGCGAGAATGTCGACAATCTCGGAGATCTTTCGGACACCATCGACAAGCTTCAAAATTTCCACCGCCTGTTCATCAGGCACAAACAAGCGTTCCGGAGCCAGCAGCACCCAGGCGTTCCGCACCGAATCGAAGCGAAACTTCACCCCGGGCGGAAATCTGGGCACGACCGTTTCGGTAACCGCTGTCTTCATGCGCTTGCTTGCACATGATCCTCGGGCACGAATGCCCCGGGGGGGATCAACCCTGGTGAGACATAAGCGAAGTAAAGCGCATCGAGCTGCGCCCAAAGCACATCGCATTTGAATCGCAACGCCGCAAGAACCGCAGCCTGCTGCTCACGCGTCGTTGCATGCTGTTTGACATAGGAAAGGGCAAATTCGGCATCGCGCGGAGCCTGTGTTAAACGCGGAGTGAAATACGCTAACGTTTCTTTTGTGATATAATCGTAATTTGCTAACATGTTGGGGACGCGCTCGGCAATAATGGTGGGAGAGAAAAGCTCCGTCAGCGAAGAGGCAATGCCCTCCAAAATCGAACGCTCGGAGACAAAATGCACATAGGCGTCGACGGCAAAGCGCGTGCCCGGCAGCAACCCCTCGGTGGACTGAACATAAGCCGGATCGAGCCCCACGCCCTCGACGAGTTTCAACCATCGGGCGATCCCGCCAGTGCCCGGCGCATCTCCGTCATGATCGATCAACCGCGTGCGCCACGCGCGGCGAAGCTCCGGTGTCGGCAAACGCGCGATTAATGCAGCATCTTTCACCGGAATTTGGGATTGGTAATAATAGCGATTGAGCGCCCACGCCTGCACTTGGCCCCGACGCAGCTTGCCGCTGTGCAGAAGCTTATGAAACGGATGCAAATTATGATAGCGTTCGGCGCCAATCCCACGCAACGCGCTTTCCAGTTCCTCGGGGGTCATAACACGCTCAGAAACGCTCAAATTGGTCATAACGTTACCTCCATGCCGTCATATGCAACAGTCCATCCTGCTGCTTCTGCGATTTCGCGTTCCGGCGAGTCATCCAACAGAACAGGATTCGAATTATTGATATGGATCAAAATTTTCTTGCGCACCCCCAACGATGAAAATGCCGCCATCGTCCCATTCGGCCCTGACAGGCTCATGTGCCCCATGCGAAGCCCGGTCTTGCTGCCGATGCCGGCGCGGATCATTTCATCATCCGTCCACAGCGTACCATCGAAAAAAACAAGTTCCGCCCCGGCAAGCCGTGCACGGAGGGACTCCGTCATACCCGCGCAGCTCGGCACGAAATAAAAGGTATGGGAACCGTCGCTGACGGCAACGCCAACAGTGTCTTCTCCTTCCACAAGGGGGGGCGTCTCATCCGCCGCTTCCAAATACAGCGGCACCTTGCCCAAGGTCGGAAACAATTCAATGGTGAGTCCGGAGGCTTCACCGCCTGGCAGCAGCAGTGGCCAAGGTGTATGGAGAGGCACGAGCTGGCGCTTCACGACATCGTGCGCCAGAACCTCAAAAATCGGATTTGCCGCCAAGATGGCAAGTATACGCCCGGTACTATATATCGTGAAAGGCTGGCGTTCGCGCAAATGCAAGAGCCCGGCGATCGCGTCCACATCGCCGTTGCTCAACACGACTCCGGCAATGGGAGAGGAGCGCAGGCCTTCTTTGGGCTGAAGAGGAGGGTTTGCCTCGATTTGGGCGCGGAGATCCGGCGACGCGTTCAGCACAAACCAATGTTTGCTGTCGGCGGAAACCGCCACCGAGGCCTGGGTACGGGCGCGCGCTTTCGGATCTTTTGCTCGCGCACGCCGGCAACCCGGCGCATTCGAATTCCACTGCGGAAAGCCGCCCCCGGCCGCAGCGCCCAAGACCACTACTCGCATAGCGACCTGATTTGTGCAAACACAATTCGTGCAAACGCGCTATCGCAGCTTTCTTTGACTGCGACAGCGCGCTGCTGAAAACAAGTTCAAGAAATTCGATGAGTTACACTTCGGCGCAAGCGTAGCAGTTGATTTCCGCGCCGAGAGCAATCTCGACAACCTTTGGGGACTTCCAGCTCATGATCGACCTCCCTGTTTAAGCCGGCAAACATATATCCAAGACGGCTATTTTACTAATAGACCGGCTTTTCTATGTCAAGCATGAACCAAAATTTTTTGTCAAGCACGAATAAATTCCCTTTCGGTTATCGTGGAATAAGCGATGAGATATTGGCAATTTTTTCTTGATAGCGTACTCCCGCCATCGCAGTGGGTCACCGGAACGTATGATCGAAAAGCTGGAATATCTTCTGGCCTTGGCGCGCGAACAGCATTTCGGCCGAGCGGCAAAAGCGTGCAACGTCACGCAGCCAACGCTTTCTGCCGGCATTAAACAGTTGGAAGAAATGCTGGGGGTTTTGCTGGTGCAGAGGGGTTCGCGCTTTATGGGCTTTACCCCGGAGGGAGAGCGTACGCTCGATTGGGCCCGTCGAATCGTGGCTGATGCCCGGGCCATGCGCCAAGAAATACAAGCCCTCAAGCGAGGCCTCGCCGGTTCCCTACGCCTTGCGGTTGTGCCGACCGCGCTCGGCATGGTGGCTGCTCTCACCACACCCTATCGTGCCCGGCACCCGGCAGTGACTTTTACCGTTCTTTCGCGAACATCGATCGAGATTCTCGCGCTTTTGGAAAACCTCGAGATCGACGCCGGGATGACCTACATCGACAACGAGCCGCTTGGCCGGGTTCGCACCATTCCTCTTTATCGGGAACATTATTGCTTGGTCACGGCTCCCAATGCGCCGCTCGGCCAACGCGAGCAGGTGACATGGGCCGAGGTTGCCGAAATTCCGCTTTGCCTTCTTACGCCCGATATGCAAAACCGCCGCATTATTGATCGCATGCTGCGCTCCGCCAAAGCCTCCGTCACCCCGACGCTTGAGTCCAATTCCATGGTGGCGCTTTGGTCGCATGTCCAAACCGGTCGCTGGGCCAGCGTAATGCCGCGTAAACTTGTCGATACCCTCGGCTTCAGCACCAACATTCGCGCCATCCCGATCCGAAGTGACGAACCAAGCCCGCTGATCGGCCTGGTCATTCCGCAGCGCGAGCCCATGACCCCGCTGATCGCTGCCCTGGTCGCCGAGGCCCAGCTTCTGGCTCCCAAACTTGCTGACGAGAAACCACGGGCAACTCCTTAATCAATTGGCATCTTCTATCATCTCATATGTCAAACGTGCTTGAAAAACGTGACTTCTGATTGCAATAAGTCCAGTCTTGGAAACGGCCATCGAAGGCGATCATGACAAATCCAACAGCTTGGAATGCGGTGCTGGCTGAACAGATCATTGCCGGATACAGAGACATTCAAGGCGCAATCCTACCAGTTCTCCATGCGCTTCAGGATGCGTTTGGCTATATTCCCGATGAAGCGATAGAGCTCGTTGCGCAGGGTCTTAATATTTCACGCGCCGACGTTTACGGGATATTGACTTTCTATCATGATTTTCGGCGCTCCCCGCCGGGGCGGCATGTTCTGCAACTCTGTCGGGCTGAATCATGCCAAGCCATGGGGGGAGATGCGTTGGCCGACCACGTGCGAGAACGGCTCGGGATCGATTGGGGGGAAACCCGCGCGGATGGCTCGGTAACGCTGCTGCCCGTGTTTTGCCTTGGTCTTTGCGCTTGCAGCCCTTCCGCTTTGTTGGACGGTCGCCCGATGGGGCGGTTGAGCCAGGAGCGCATGGATGCGCTCCTCGATGAGGTCACGTCATGAGGCTTCGTCTTTTTGTCTCGCGCGATGCCGGCTCGCTCGCCGTGGGCGCGGAGGAAGTGGTGCAAAGCCTCACCGCAGCATTGAGACAGCGCGGGATACGCTTTGATTTCATCCGCACCGGCTCGCGTGGACTGTTCTGGTTGGAACCCCTGCTGGAAGTGGAAGCCCCGGCAGGCCGCGTCGGCTACGGGCCGCTGCGGCCAAGCGATGCCGAGGCGGTGATCAGCAGCATTCTTGCCGGGGGGTCGCCGCACCCATCCTTTCTCGGCCTTGTCGATGAAATTCCGTATCTGAAACAACAAACGCGGCTTGTGTTCGCCCGCTCCGGAAAAATCGACCCGCTCGATCTTGCGGCATATCGCCAGGAGGGTGGCTATCATGGCCTTGCGAAAGCGCTCGCGCTTGATCCGGCTGCGGTGATTGAAACAGTGACCCAATCCGGCTTGCGCGGACGCGGCGGCGCCGGGTTTCCGGCAGGCATTAAGTGGCGCACAGCTGCCCGTGCGGGAGCAGGCCAAAAATACATTGTGTGCAATGCCGATGAGGGGGATTCCGGAACCTTCGCAGATCGCATGCTGATGGAGGGGGATCCGTTTGCCCTCATCGAAGGCATGACGATCGCAGGCTATGCCGTTGGCGCAAGCAAAGGATACATCTATACGCGCTCTGAATACCCTCATGCCGTCGCGACGATGAACAGAGCGATCGCGCAAGCCCGCGCGGAAGGGTTGCTCGGCCCCAGGGTTTTCGACAGCAACTTCGCGTTCGATATCGAAATGCGTGTCGGTGCCGGAGCATATGTCTGCGGTGAAGAGACCGCCTTGCTGGACAGTATCGAAGGCAAACGCGGCCAAGTTCGCGCCAAGCCGCCGCTGCCCGCTGTTTCCGGCCTGTTTGGCAAACCCACCGTGATCAATAACGTCATCACGCTTGCTTCCGTGCCGTGGATTTTGGCCAACGGTGCCGAAGCATATCGAGATTTCGGTTATGGGCGTTCGCGCGGGACAATGCCGATTCAACTCGCCGGAAATATTCGCTATCCCGGCTTGTTTGAGGCAGCTTTCGGCCTCACCCTCGGCGATCTGGTGGAGAAGATCGGCGGCGGCACCGCAAGTGGCCGGCCGGTCCGCGCCGTGCAAGTGGGCGGGCCGCTCGGTGCTTATTTTCCGCCCGCTTTGTTTGATACGCCGTTCGATTATGAGGCCTTCGCCGCGAAAGACGGCCTGATCGGCCACGGCGGTGTGGTGGTCTTTGACGATCGCGTGGATATGGCCCGCCAAGCGCGCTTTGCCATGGAATTCTGCGCTTTTGAGTCTTGCGGCAAGTGCACGCCCTGTCGGATCGGATCGACCCGCGGGGTAGAAGTGATGGATCGCATCTTGCGAGGGGAAAATAGAGAGGCCAATCTCGCGCTCATTGAAGAGCTTTGTGAAACCCTGCGTTATGGTTCACTCTGCGCCCTTGGCGGGTTCACTCCCTACCCCGTGATGAGTGCGATCCGACATTTTCGAGAAGACTTCATGACACCCAAGCGGCGATGTGTCGCAACATGACAGGTGGAGGACGGGATGTCGCTTATCCAGGAGATTGATTACGGCACGCCGGCTTCTCAAGAGCGTGAAATGGTGCAGCTGACGATCGACGGCATGCCCGTCCGTGTGCCCGCCGGCACCTCGATTATGCGCGCAGCCATGATGGCAGGGATCGAAATCCCCAAGCTTTGCGCAACGGATACGCTCGCCGCGTTCGGCTCATGCCGGCTCTGTCTGATTGAAATTGAAGGCAAGCAGGGCACACCGGCCTCTTGCACCACGCCGGTTGAAGAAAACCTGATCGTTCGCACGCAAACGCCGCGACTGCAGCGCATTCGGCGCGGGGTGATGGAGCTTTATCTCTCTGACTACCCCCCCGATCCCGCCACCGCGGAAGCAGATCCCATGAAAACCTTTGCCGCTGCTTTAGGTGTGCGAGAGGTACGCTATGGCTTTTCCGGCGCCAATCATCTCCACGCGGCCAAGGATGAATCGAATCCTTATTTCACGTTCGATCCCGCGAAATGTATTGTGTGTTCGCGCTGCGTGCGTGCGTGCGATGAAATTCAGGGCACTTTCGCGCTCACCATTGCCGGACGTGGCTTTGCATCTCACGTCGCGGCCAGTGCCGGGCAGCCGTTTTTCGATTCGGAATGCGTCTCTTGCGGTGCGTGCGTGCAGGCATGCCCGACGGGGGCGCTTTTGGAGAAATCCGTCATCGAAATGGGTAAGCCCAACCGCGCAGTTTTGACCACCTGTGCCTATTGCGGCGTCGGCTGCACCTTCAAAGCGGAGGTCCAGCAAGATCGCATCGTGCGGATGGTGCCTTACAAAAACGGTAAAGCCAACCATGGTCACGCCTGCGTCAAGGGCCGTTTTGCCTGGGGCTATGCCATGCACCCGGACCGAGTCCTCAAGCCGATGATGCGCGAGCGGATCACCGACCCTTGGTGTGAAGTGAGCTGGGACGAGGCCATCAACCGCGTGGCGAGCGAATTTCGGAGGCTTCAAGCGCAATATGGCCGCGGGGCTATTGGCGGCATCACGTCCTCACGCTGCACCAACGAGGAAACCTATCTTGTGCAAAAACTCGTGCGCGCGGTCTTCCACAACAACAACGTAGACACGTGTGCGCGGGTTTGCCACTCGCCCACGGGCTACGGGCTGAAAAGCACGTTCGGCACTTCGGCAGGAACGCAGGATTTTGATTCGGTCGATCATGCCGATGTTATTTTGGTCATCGGTGCCAATCCGACCGATGCGCATCCGGTTTTTGCCTCGCGCATGAAGCGCCGGTTGCGTCAAGGGGCGAAGCTTATTGTCATCGATCCGCGGCGGATTGATCTTGTGCGTTCGCCGCACATCGCCGCGGAATACCACTTGGCGGTGAAGCCCGGCACGAACGTCGCCATCTTGAACGCTTTGGCGCATGTGATCGTGACGGAGGGGTTGGTGAAAGAGGCTTTCGTGCGCGAACGGTGTGATCTGCCGAGCTTTCGCGAATGGGCCGCGTTTGTCGCCCAGCCTGTCAACAGCCCCGAAGCGATGGCAGAAGTTTGCGGGGTTCCCGCAACACTTATCCGCGACGCTGCCCGACTTTATGCCACCGCCGGCAACAGCGCCATTTATTACGGGCTTGGCGTGACCGAGCACAGCCAAGGCACGACGGCCGTGATGGCGCTTGCCAATCTTGCCATGGCCACGGGCAATATCGGCCGCCCCGGCGTAGGCGTCAATCCGCTACGAGGTCAAAACAATGTGCAAGGCTCGTGCGATATGGGTTCATTTCCGCACGAATTGCCCGATTACCGGCATATCTCGGATCCGCTCACGCGGCGCATTTACGAACAGGAATGGGGGGTGCAACTGGATCCGGAGCCCGGGCTACGCATTCCGAACATGATTGATGCTGCCTTGGACGGTAGCTTCAAAGGTCTTTACATCCAAGGCGAGGATATCGTGCAGTCAGACCCCAACACGCAGCACATCGTCGCTGGGCTCGAGGCCATGGAGTGCGTGGTGGTGCAAGACTTGTTCCTGAACGAAACGGCAAATTTTGCTCATATCTTCCTGCCCGGATCTTCGTTTTTGGAAAAGGACGGCACCTTCACGAACGCCGAACGCAGAATTGGCCGTGTGCGCAAGGTCATCGAGCCGAAAGCCGGCATGGCGGATTGGGAAGTCACGCTTGCCATTGCCAAGGCAATGGGTTTTGAGATGCATTATTCGCATCCGAGCGAAATCATGGAGGAAATCGCCCGCACCACACCAAGCTTTGCCGGCGTTTCCTATGAGAAACTTGATGCGCTGGGCTCAGTGCAATGGCCGTGCAATGACGCAGCCCCCGAGGGCACGCCGGTGATGCATACGGACAAATTCGTGCGCGGCAAAGGGCAATTCCTCGTCACCGAATATGTGCCGACGGAGGAGCGTGTCGGTCCGCGGTACCCGTTGTTGCTCACCACCGGGCGGATTCTGACACAATACAATGTGGGCGCGCAAACCCGCCGAACCGAAAATATCCGATGGCATGCGGAAGACGTGCTGGAAATCCATCCGCATGATGCAGAGGAACGCGGCATCCGCGACGGCGATTGGGTGAAACTCGCCAGCCGCGTGGGCGAGACCACATTGCGTGCCTGCATTACCACCCGTGTCGCTCCGGGTGTCGTTTACACCACGTTCCATCACCCGAATACGCAAACCAATGTGGTAACGACGGAAAACTCCGATTGGGCGACCAACTGCCCGGAATACAAAGTCACCGCCGTGCAGGTCTCACGCTCCAACGGACCGACGGAATGGCAGGAGGACTATTCCCGTAAGGCGCAGCAGGCGCGCCGCGTGCTGGCGGCCGCTGCGGAATAGCGGGCCGGCATGCCGAATCCCCCGGCCCCGGCGTTGCTCTCTTGGCCAAAGGTCTGGAACGACCAAAAGGCTTCCACACGCGCGCGGATGATTCCGGAAGAAACGGCGGTCGCGTTTACCTATCAGCGCGAGACCTACGCGGTGATGATGGCTACCCCCTCGGATTTAGATGATTTTGCGGTGGGTTTTAGCCTCAATGAGGGGATCATCAACGCCGCCTCGGAAATAGAAGCACTCGAAATTGCGATCCATCCCTCCGGGGTGGAATTGCGCATGGACCTGACATCCCCGCAGGCCGAGCGGCTCTGGGTGCGCCGTCGTGCCATGCGCGGCGCAACCGGGTGTGGGTTATGCGGCGTGGAAAGCCTGCAAGCCGCTTTGCCGACGCCGCCGCGGATCACGCACGCCATTTCGATTCCCGCGCCGGCGCTGTTGCAAGCGATGGCGGCGCTTGGCGCGGAGCAGACGCTCAATCGACAAACCCACGGCGTGCATGCCGCCGCGTTCTGGAGCCCCGCGAAGGGTCTGGCTTATGTGCGCGAGGATGTCGGGCGGCACAACGCGCTCGATAAGCTCGCCGGTGCTCTAGCAAGAGACGGGGTTGCGGCGGCAAGCGGCGCCGTTTTGCTCACCAGCCGCATCTCTGTAGAGCTCGTGCAAAAAACCGCCATGATGGGCGCTCCGGTCATCGTCGCCATCTCCGTGCCGACAGCGCTGGCGGTGCGGGTGGCGGAAGCGGCGGGAGTGACGCTGGTGAGTATTGCCCGCTCCGACGGTTTTGAAATTTTCACCCATCCCGAGCGCATTCTCATGAAAGATCCTGTTAATGCAGCCTAAACGTTTAACGGCTATGGTCAATCAAATTGGCCGATTTTTTGAACATCGCGGCGAGGAAAAAGCAGCTGCCGATACGGCTGACCATCTACGCAAATTTTGGGATCCTCGAATGCGTCGGGAAATTATCGCGCATCTCATAGCCGGAGGCGAAGGACTGAGCCCGGTCGCCAGAAAGGCTGTTGCGTTGCTGGCCAACATAGCGCAAACAGCGCAAGCGCCAGAAACAATGCCCATGATAGCAAAGGAAAATGGCGAAGTACCCAAACAAGATTCGTTAGATACCCGGTAAGTGCTTGCTGGAAGAAGGGAGGTTCCATCGCATGTCCGTGACAACTTCGTACGAAGGTGGGAGGGCTCGTTCGTCCGGTCTTCTCGATCGCGCGCGTATCATCGCTCATCCCGGTTTCAACCGCTGGCTCGTGCCGCCCGCAGCTCTTTGCGTGCATCTTTGCATCGGCCAGGCCTATGCATTCAGCGTCTTCAACCTGCCGATGACGAAGTTGATCGGCATTACCAAATCCGTGCCCGAAGATTGGAAGCTGACCGAGCTCGGCTGGATTTTCAGCATTGCGATTGCGTTCCTCGGCATTTCATCAGCGCTCACGGGCGCTTGGCTGGATCGCGTCGGGCCGCGAAAAGCCATGTTTATTGCAGCGTGCTGCTTCGGCGGAGGGTTTTTGGTCTCTGCCTTGGGTGTTTACCTCCATGAGCTTTGGATCATCTATCTGGGCTACGGCGTGCTTGGCGGGTTTGGACTCGGGATTGGTTATATTTCCCCGGTGAAGACGCTGATCACTTGGTTTCCGGATCGACCGGGCATGGCAACCGGGCTTGCCATCATGGGCTTTGGCGGGGGTGCCATGATTGCCTCACCGCTTTCGGTCCTGCTCATGCGGCATTTTTCTACACCAACCCATGTCGGCGTTGCCGAAACTTTCGCCGTGTTGGGTATGGTTTACTTTTGCTTCATGACGATCGGCGCTATCATCGTGCGCGTCCCATCGCCCGATTGGCACCCGCGCGGCTGGGTTCCGCCTGCGCAGCCCAAACGTATGGTGACAACGAATGATGTGCACGTGGACCAAGCCCTGAAAACGCCGCAATTTTATCTGCTCTGGCTGGTCTTGTGCCTCAATGTCACGGCGGGGATCGGGGTTTTGGGGCAGGCTTCGGCAATGAGCCAAGAAATGTTTCCGGGTCGCGTGAGTCCGATAGCGGCTGCAGGCTTCGTTGGTTTACTCAGCCTGTTCAATATGTTGGGGCGATTCTTCTGGGCATCGACGTCCGACCTCATCGGCCGGCGAAACACTTATACCATTTTCTTTTTGCTGGGTTTGGTGCTCTATGTACTGGTACCGAATACATCCCGTATTGGAAGTGTCGCACTTTTCGTAGCGTGTTTTGCCGTTATCATCAGTATGTATGGCGGCGGTTTTGCGACAATTCCAGCTTATCTTAAAGATATTTTCGGCGTGCGCTACGTCGGGGCCATTCACGGGCGGTTGCTCACGGCCTGGTCCGCCGCCGGCGTGTTCGGTCCAGTGCTTGTGAATTACATCCGTGAATATCAAATCACGCACGGTGTTCCGAAAGCCCAAGCATATACCGTAACCATGTACGTCATGGCCGCGTTGCTGGTTGTAGGGCTTATCTGCAATCTGTTGATGCGCCCTGTGCATGAAAAACATCATCTTAAGGAAGGACAGGCCTTAACGTAACGGAGATCGGTTTATGGATAAAACCTTAAGCAAAGCGCATAACGGCTCACAAACAATAAAGTTGATCCTGGCATGGGCTTTCGTTGGAATTCCCTTGTTGTGGGGAATCTCTGAAACTGCTGGGAACGCCATGCGCTTGTTTCGCTAGAGCTTTATTGCCTGAGGCGAAATCGCGGATGGGGCGCACGCCTTCTCAAGCAGGCAAACCGGGGCGGTTTCGGCCCAAGTTGGACCGAAACCGCTTTCTTTTCCTTGCGCTTCCTTGTAAGGCCGGGAGAGAATGAAGAACATGCCCAAGCGCATCGTCACTCTGGCGCTAAACCCGGCTGTCGATGTCGCTGCGGAAGCCGAAGCGGTGCGCCCGGCACATAAAATCCGAACGTTTAACGAACGCTTTGATCCGGGCGGCGGTGGTGTGAATGTTGCCAGGGTGGTCCAAACGCTGGGGGGCGAGGCGCATGCAGTTTTGTTTCTCGGCGGCGCTACCGGCGCGCTTTTGCAAGAAATGCTGGATGCAGCCTCGCTCTCTTGGGAATCCTTGCCCATTCAGGGCCGCACGCGCATCAGCCTCACCGTGCATGACAGAGGCAGCGGCCAAGAGTATCGCTTCGTGCCGGAAGGACCGGTCGTTGCCGAACCCGAATGGCGGGCAATGCTCGATCGGCTGGAAACGCTTGAAGCCGACTGGCTGGTCGCCAGCGGCAGCCTCCCGCGCGGTGTGCCGGAGGATTTTTACGCAAGCGTAAGTGAAATCGCCGAACGCCGGCGGATTCCTTTTGTCGTGGATACGTCCGGGCCGGCGCTTCGCGCGGTGACGGCAAAGAATGTGAGTTTGCTCAAACTCAGCCTTCGGGAGATGGAATGGCTGCTGCGACGCACGCTTGCCAACGACGCTGCGCAAGAAAAGGCCGCAGCGGAACTGATGCGAACCGGAAAAGTCGACCGCCTTGCGCTCTCGCTTGGGGCGGCCGGCGCCTTGCTCGCCACCCGAGAGGCCGCGTATCGCGTCCCCGGCCAGCGCGTGCCGGTTCGGAGCGCGGTAGGCGCGGGCGATAGTTTCCTCGCGGCGATGGTGCTGGCCTATGCGCGCGGCGCGCCGGATGCCGAGGCATTGGCCTGGGCTGCCGCGGCCGGCACGGCGGTGGTCGCACATTTCGGCACGGCACAAGTCTCGCGTGAAGAAACCGAAGCCTGGTTTACCAAACTTCTTCCCCAGGTACGCGCCCTCCCGCTGGCAAGCTGAGCCCGGTTCGGATTGGTGAACATAAAAATTGGGAGCGCAGGCATCCCGCCTGCCTCCCAATCCGCAAACCGGGAAAACCTGGCCGACCGACCGATCAGCCGTGACTGATGGGGATCTGCCTCGTCCCGCTCTGGGCTTCCGGACGTTTGGCCAGGGTAATGGTCAGCACGCCATCCTTGAACACGGCACTGACCTTGTCAGGATCAATATCGGGGCCGACCACCACCGAACGCTGGAACTGGCCATACCAACGCTCGCTATAGAGGGCGCCGTTGCTGCCGCCCTTTTTCTCGCCTTTCAGCGTCAGCACGCCGTCCTTCAGCGAGACCTGGATATCCTTCTCCTCCAACCCGGGCAATTCGGCAACGACCTTCACCTCTTTATCGGTTTCGGTCACTTCCAGCTGCGGCCACGTTCCGGTGAGTCCGAAACGTACCGGCATGCCTGCCCAGAAGCCGCGGCTGAAGTCATCCAGCATGCGGTTGACTTCACGCTGCAGGCTGAGGAAGGGATCACGGTCCATCGCAAAGCTCTGGCCGACCGGAGAGCGGTTGCGGCCCCAGGGAACCAGGTTTGTCAGAACCATGCTAACCACCTCCTTTCATTTCGTTTCTCGCGGACAGGGGAGCTGCTATCTTGGCGTCCTCTGTCCATTGCCTCTGCATTGATCTGCCTAAAAAATAGGCAATTGAGTTTTCTTGTCAAGGGGGGGAGCAATGGCTCATCGCTTCGGCGATCACCGGCAGAGAGTGCACGCAAATCTGCCAAATCTACGGTCGCTTGACGGACGCATCAGCTGCAACCGGCAGGCCTTCCGCCTTCCACTCTGGGAAACCGTCTTCCAACCGGTATGCCCGAAACCCCGAACGGCGGAGCTCAGCCACGGCTTCGAAAGCGAGCACGCAATATGGGCCGCGGCAGTAGGCCACAACCTCCCGGCCGGGATCGAGCTCCGCAAGCCGTGATTTGAGCTCACCAAGCGGAATATTCACGGCGCCCAAAACGTGGCCAAGAGCAAACTCATCTTCTGGGCGAACATCCAACACGGTCACCAAGCCCTTCTGCACGCGTCGCAGCAACTCTTGGCGCGAGATCGGCTCCAGACTGTCCCGCGCGGCAAAATAGCCGGCAACGATACGGTCCACCTCGGCCAGCCTCCGCTCCGCAAGTTTTCGTAACGCGCTCAGCAAGCCTATCACGGCTTCGTCAGCCAGCCGATAACTGATGAACTTCCCTTTCCGTTCCGAAGCCACAAGACCGGCCCGCCGCAGCCGGTGGAGATGTTGGGAAGTATTGGCAACGGATAGGCCAATGCGTTCGGCCAGCGCTTCCACGCTTCGCTCCCCTTGCGCCAAATGCTCAAGGATTTCAAGGCGATGGGGGTGGGCAAGCGCATCAGCAACGATGGCAAACTGGGAAAAGATGGCGTGTTTGGGATTCGCTGACATCACTCTCACATTGACTCTAAATCACTCAATATATAAATTGAAAGTATAATTGGATAACCTCTTAAACAAGAGAATTTTTAGGATGTTTCGGTTTTTGCTCTCCCATGAGCCTTCCCTCCGGCTCGTATTTTTCTTCGGAATGTTGGTCGGTATGGCAGCGTGGGAGTTGGCAGCACCCCGGCGACGCCAGGAAACGCCCCGCCTTCTGCGCTGGCCGAACAACCTCGCCGTTGTCGTACTCGATACCGTTCTCGTTCGCCTCACTTTTCCCATGACGGTCGTGGGTTTCGCCATGCTGGCGGAAAGCAAAGGCTTTGGGCTGTTCAACCTCGTCCGTACCCCCGCTTGGCTTGCGTTCGGTGTTTCGCTGCTGGTGTTCGATCTTGGCATTTATCTTCAACACGTGATGTTCCACGCTGTGCCCGCGCTCTGGCGCCTGCACCGGATGCATCATGCGGATCTTGAATTCGACGTCACCACCGGCGTACGCTTTCATCCTCTTGAGATATTGCTCTCAATGGGCTTCAAGCTTGCGATTGTCATGGTGCTCGGCCCTCCGGCGGTTGCCGTGTTGGTTTTTGAAGTGTTGCTGAATGCGACTTCTTTGTTCAATCACGGCAACGTGCGCATCCCGCCCGGCCTTGACCGCCTTTTGCGGATGGTCGTAGTCACCCCGGATATGCATCGCGTTCATCATTCCATTCTTCCGAGTGAAACCAATAGCAATTTCGGCTTCAACTTTCCGTGGTGGGACCGGTTGTTCGGAACTTATCATGACCAACCCAGAGCCGGGCATGAAGGTATGACTCTCGGCATTGAACAGTTTCGCACCCCGCGCAATCTTTGGCTCGACAAAATGCTGCTTCAGCCCCTTTACGGCACGGCAAGCGACTATCCGATCAATCGGCAGGCATAGAGCAGATGATGAGCAGACAACGTCTGGTTGGTCGCCTGATTCTCTTTGTTGCGATCCTTGGTGCCATCGCTTGGGGCGTGTGGCACCGTGAATTGTTCGAACCGGCGGCGTTGAATGCTTGGCTTCGCCGATTGGGCATGTTCGCCCCGGCGGTTTTCATCGCCCTTTACGCGGTCGGGACGATCGTTTTCCTGCCGGGATGGGTCTTCTCTCTTGTCGGCGGCGCGTTGTTTGGGCCGCTGTGGGGAGCGTTGATTGATCTCATTGGCGCCACGCTTGGGGCAACCCTTGCTTTTCTCACGGCACGCTATCTTGCCGGTGAATGGGTCGCAAAAAAGGCTCCGGAACGGTTGAAGCCGTTCATCCAAGCGGTGGAGGCGGAAGGCTGGCGTTTCGTCGCCTTTGTCCGACTGGTTCCGCTGTTTCCGTTTAACCTGACGAACTACGTGCTTGGACTCACGAAAATCGGGCTGGTGCTGTATATCGTTACGTCTTTTATCTGCATGGCGCCCGGCGCGGTTGCCTATACCTGGCTTGGCTATAGCGGGCGCGAGACGTTGGCCGGCCATCACACGGCGATCGGGTACGGATTGGCAGCGCTGGGACTGTTGGCAGCAATTTCTCTCCTGCCAAAGCTGATTGCACGGATAAGAAGTCCCAAGGGCGCCTCTGCCTGGGTTGAGCCCGAAGTCCTACGCCGCTCGATACAAAGTGCCGCGCCTCCCATCGTGCTCGATGTGCGCGGCAGAGATGAGTTTCTGGGCTTGCTTGGGTATATTCCCGGGGCGTTGAATATCCCGCTTGGCGAGCTTGAGGCTCGGCTGGACGAGCTTCGGCAGTATACAACTTCGACGATAGTGACCGTCTGCCTTACCGACAAGCGCTCGGCGAAGGCGCGAGACATTCTGCAGTCCGCGGGATTTGTCGATGTCGCCGTGCTCCGCGGGGGTATGCAAGCTTGGACCGCGTCGGGTTTTGAAACGGCTCGCCAACACGAAACGGTCTCATATTAACCGCCGAAGGACCGCGTGCTCAGCCCAGCGGCCAGAAAACCGCCGTCCACAGCCAGCACTTCTCCGGTAATGAAGTTGGCCTCATTACTTAACAGGAACAAGGCGGCGCCGGCAATTTCCTCAGGCTCAGCGTAGCGGCGCATAGGTGTCGCCCGCTTCCAGGCCTCACGGATTTGCGGGTCGTGCATCTGCCGCACCAGCGGCGTCTCCACCGGGCCGGGCGCAATGGCGTTCACCCGCACCCTGTACGGGGCAAGTTCGATCGCCATCACTTGCGTCAACGTGATGACCCCGCCTTTGGAAGCCCCATAAGCAGCGCGACCGACATTGCCCCGCATGCCGGAAATTGAGGCGATATTCACAATTGCTCCGCCTCCCGCAGCCGCCATTGCCTTGGCACAAGCCTGCCCCACGAGGAAGGTGCCGCGGAGATTGACGGCAAGAATCCTGTCGAATTCACGGACCGGCGTTTCCAGAAACGGAAGATCGCGGCCAATTCCGGCACAATGGACCAACCCATTCACTCGGCCGTGCCGGGCGAGTGTCGCGGAAAGAAGCTTTGCGACGCTTTCTTCATCAGCAACGTCGCACCGAAACGGTGCAATCGCATCAGCTCCGAGCGAGGTTTCGGGCGCACGAATGTCTGCTGCAATCACCATTGCGCCGGCATTCGCCAAACGCCGGGCCACGGCGGCACCGATACCGGAAAGCCCGCCGGTGACGATTGCAACATGATCTTCAAGCCTCATGCCGGTTTCCCCCCCATACCGTCCGAGTCTCGATTCAACTCATCCCCTTGCGCAGAACTGCACAAGGCGTAACACAATCGCAGACTGCATATAAATGAATTTCCGGAGTGCCGATAACGGTTCCCGACGTTCACCCTGGGCCAATTCTTGGCGTGCTCCTTGCAGGGGGAAAGGCACGCCGGATGAATGGCATCGATAAACCCCTGCTCCTTTTGGGCGGGCAACCGCTGCTGGCGCATGCGATTGCGCGTTTGCGGCCGCAGACATCGTTTCTTGTCATCAGCGCCAATGGGCCGCCGCAACGTTTCGCCCGCTTTGCCCTGCCAGTGTTGGCCGATACGGTGCCCGGCCAACCCGGCCCGCTGGCAGGCATTCTTGCCTCCATGCTGTGGGTGCGTGAAGCCATGCCGGGAGTCACCCATATCATCAGCCTTCCGGGAGACACGCCTTTCCCCCCGCCCGACCTTGTTGCCCGACTCGTCGTTGCGCAAAAAACCTCCGGCCAGCCCGTTGTGCGCGCAACTTCGGCAGGTCGGCGCCATCACGCGGTCGCGCTCTGGCCCGTCTCGCTCGCCGAACAGCTTGCCGGCGCGTTAGAAGAAGGCATGCGCGAGGTTGGCCGCTTCGCAGAACGATGCGGTGTTGCCGAGGCGGATTTTGCCGCCGCGCCCTATGATCCGTTCCTGAACGTGAATACGCCGGAAGATTTGCCGGAGGCAGAAAAAATACTGCCTTTGGTGTGATCGGCTGCGCCGTGAAACGACTGGTCCTGGTCCGCCGAGATGCGTAACCTTGCCCCATTATGGGAGGAGATGCCGATGTGGGAACCAAACTTGCGTTATCCGGATCCTGCGGTCCATGTGCTTGACCCGCGCTTTGAGCGGCTGCGGCTACCGTTTGCAAGCGTCGAACGTCTGGCCACCGGGTTTCGCTGGGCGGAAGGCCCGGTGTGGTTCGGGGATGGGCGCTTTCTGCTCTGGAGCGATATCCCCAACGACCGCATCATGAAATGGGAAGAGGAAACCGGCGCTGTCAGCGTTTTTCGCAAGCCTTCCAACTATGCCAACGGCAATACACGTGACCGACAAGGCCGGCTGATTACCTGCGAACACGATTCCCGCCGCGTCACGCGCACGGAATATGACGGCTCCATCACCGTGCTCATCGACCGGTTCGAAGGCAAACGCCTCAATTCGCCCAACGATGTTGTGGTCAAATCGGATGATACCATCTGGTTCACGGATCCGCCGTTCGGGATTCGCAGCAATTACGAAGGCCACGTGGATACCGAGGAACTCCCGGGAAACGTCTATCGTTTGGATCCCCGCACAGGCCGCGCAACCGTTGTGGCGGACGGCCTCAACTGCCCGAACGGGCTATGCTTTTCCCCCGATGAGAGGCTCCTCTACATTGTCGAATCCCGCTCCGTGCCGCGTGTGATCCGCGTTTATAACGTGGTTGGCGACGGCGATCGGCTCTCCGGCGGGAACGTGTTCATCGATTCCGGGCCCAAGGGAACCCCGGATGGCATTCGCTGCGACATGGAGGGAAATCTCTGGGCAGGTTGGGGCATGAGCGAAGAATTGGACGGGGTGCGTATTTTTGCCCCCGATGCCACGCCCATCGGGCATATCTCCTTGCCCGAACGCTGCGCCAATCTTTGCTTTGGCGGCAGGAAGCGTAACCGTCTGTTCATGGCGGCAAGCCATTCGCTTTATGCAATTTATGTCAATACGCAAGGTGCGGTGGGCGGTTGAATGTGAGCGAAGATGCGAAGATGACAACCCACGGAATGCAAAAGGGGCTCACCAGCTATGGTGACCCCGCGTTCTCTCTGTTTTTACGCAAGGCTTTTATCAAAGCCATGGGATTTTCGGATGAGGCGCTTTCGCGCCCCATCATCGGCATTACCAACACCGCAAGCGATTTCAACCCCTGCCACGGCAATTTGCCTCTGTTGATTGAGGCGGTGAAGCGCGGCGTGCTGCTCGCGGGCGGCTTGCCCATGGCGTTTCCGACGATTTCTATCCACGAAGCCTTCTCCCACCCCACCAGTATGTTCCTCCGCAATTTGATGGCGATGGATACAGAGGAGATGATCCGTGCCCAACCCATGGATGCGGTGGTCCTGATCGGAGGCTGCGACAAAACCCTCCCGGCGCAATTGATGGCGGCCGCCAGCGCAGACCTCCCCGCGATTGTGCTGCCGACAGGGCCAATGCTCACTGGCCACTACCGCGGTGAGGAGCTGGGAGCGTGCACCGATTGCCGACGCCTTTGGGCACAATTTCGGGCGGGGACGCTCTCCGAGCAAGACATCGAAGACGTGAACTCTCGGCTTGCCCCCACTTTTGGCACCTGTATGGTCATGGGCACCGCAAGCACCGTGGCCTGCATGGTGGAGGCCATCGGCATGGCTTTGCCGGGGGCCGGCACGATGCCGGCAACATATGCGGATCGGCTGCGTTTGGCGGAGGCAACCGGCGCACAGGCGGTGCGGCTTGCCAAAGCGGGCGGCCCGAGACCCTCTGAAATCATGACACCGGCAGCTTTTCGCAACGCGTTGATCGTATTGCAGGCCATCGGCGGCTCGACCAATGCCCTCATTCACTTCACCGCTGTTGCGGGGCGGTTGGGCATCCCGATCGATCTGGAAGCATTCGACCAACTCGGCCGTGAAGTTCCCGTTTTGGTTGATCTCAAACCGACCGGGCAACACTATATGCAACATTTCCATTGGGCCGGCGGTATCCCGCGCCTGTTGCAGGAACTGCGCGCGTTTCTGGATGTTTCCTGCCGTACCGTCGCCGGCGAAACGCTTGAAAGGGTGGCAGCCCGAGCCGAGCGGGTTCCCGGCCAGCAGGTGATCCGCACCATCGCAGATCCGATCGCCCGAGGCGGCGGGCTTGCGGTTCTGCGGGGCAACCTCGCGCCCGGCGGCGCGTTGCTCAAGCGTGCGGCGGCAAGCCCTTCCCTGCTTTACCACGAAGGGCGCGCCGTGGTGTTTCCCTCCGTAGAAGCCATGGTACGAGGCGTTGACGATGAAGAACTCGACGTTACGCCCGAAGACATTCTGGTCATGCAAGGCGGCGGCCCGAAGGGAGCGCCCGGCATGCCCGAAGCCGGCTATATCCCTATTCCCAAGAAGCTGGCGCGCCAGGGAGTGAAGGATATGGTGCGCATTTCAGACGCCCGCATGAGCGGCACGGCATTCGGCACGATTGTTTTGCACATCACGCCGGAGGCCGCCGTCGGCGGTCCGCTGGCTTTGGTTCGAACCGGGGATCGCATTCGGCTGGATACGGAGGCGCGTCGAATAGACGTATTGCTGGACGAGACGGAGCTTGCCCGCCGGCGCACCGAATGGCAACCGCCGCCGCCCCCTGCCCGAGGGGGCTATGCGTGGCTGTTTCATCACCATGTGCTGCAGGCAGATGCCGGTTGTGACTTCGATTTTTGCCGCCCGCAACCAAGATGAGCGCGGTTAAACCGGCAGCGAGTCAACAACGTTCGAGTCCGAAGCTCCCTTGCGCCTCATTTGCGATTGCTGTTCGCGTTCGGCAACCCGCGCCTTCATGGCCTTTTGCAACTTCTCGAAGGCACGCATCTCGATCTGTCGCACGCGTTCGCGCGATACGCCGTAACGGCGCGCCAGCGCTTCCAGGGTGGCAGGCTCATCTTTGAGCCGTCGCTCTATCAGGATCTGGCGTTCACGTTCCTTCAGAGTGGCCAATGCATGGGTCAGGAGCTTGGCGTGGCTGCTCTTTCGCTCTCGCTCCGCCACCACGGCTTCGGGGCCTTCTCGATCGTCGGCGAGCCAATCTTGCCACTCGCTATCCTCGTCTTCGCCCACCAAACCATTGAGGCTGCTATCGGCCGCGGCAAGACGATGATTCATGCTCACGACTTCCTGTTCCGAGACGCCAAGGGTGTGCGCGATGGATTTAACCTGTTCCGGCTTCAGATCGCCATCGTCTATGGCTCCCATCTCGCTTTTCATACGCCGCAAGTTGAAAAACAACTTCTTCTGTGCCGCCGTGGTGCCGATTTTCACCAGCGACCAGTTGTGCAGAATATATTCGTTGATCGCTGCCCGGATCCACCACATCGCATAAGTCGCCAAGCGGAATCCGCGATCGGGATCGAATTTCTGCACCGCTTGCATCAGGCCGATATTGCCTTCGCTGATCAGCTCGCTCAGCGGCAAACCGTATCCCTGGTAACCCGCGGCAATTTTGGCAACAAGCCGGAGGTGTGACGTGACAAGCTTATGGACGGCTTCGAGATCCTGCGTCTCTTGCCAGCGACGCGCGAGGCTGACTTCCTCCTCCGCCGTAAGCATGGGAAACTTTCGGATTTGCTGGAGATAGTTCGTTAGACCATCTCCGGTAACATTGATGGTCATGGGCAGCATAAAAGGCTCGTCTCCTGGTGCGGTGCCGGCCTCCCTGTGGCGATCTGGAAAGAAGGCCCCCGTGTTGTGGCTGGATGAGATGGAACGGGGAAAAGGTCGGCTGATGGTTTTCGGGCGCACTTCTAAAGCTCGGCCCGAACGTGTGTCTGCACTGTATTTAGGAATACATGCCTATACTATCAAGGGCGACACATTCTTAAAATCAACAGAAAAGGGCCAAATCGCCCTGTTCCCTGCCCATCCGAGGGCGAATTTCCAGCATGAGACCAAGCGCGCGCTGGGCGCTCCTGCTGAAAGAACTCAGGAAACAGGGCGAGGCGGATCCGCTTCCGTGGGCCCACGATGCGGTCGGCAGAGCCGGGCCGGCGCCTCTCTTATTGATCTCGATCAAAGCCCAATAGCCGAAAACTCGGCCATGCTTTAAAAGAAAGAACTGCATTCGAGCGGAAAGAACCCTGAATAATTTCTTGGGGCTGAGCGGGAGGTGTGTCTGCGCCATATGTTGCAAGTGGCAGTAATAGCTCTCAACCGCGCTCGCGTTCCCAACCCTGCAGATGCCATCGTGGGCAAATCCCATGCTGTTTGCTGATCGCACCGAAGCCGGACAATTGCTTGCCAAGCGGCTGTTGCATCTGAAAGATCAGCATCCGGTCGTTCTCGCCTTACCACGCGGCGGCGTCGTGGTCGGCTATGAAATTGCGCGCGCCCTCGCCGCTCCGCTTGATCTTGTGCTGGTGCGCAAAATCGGTGCGCCAGGGCAACCGGAGCTGGCAGTTGGTGCGGTTGCGGATGGCGAGCAACCCGAGCTTGTGACAGACCCGGATGTCTTGTCATGGCTGGCAGTGGGATCCGACTATATCGAGGCAACCAAAAGGCAGGAATTGGCGGAGATCGAGCGGCGCCGAAAACTCTACTATGGCGAGCGGTTGCCGGTGGAGATCCGTGGCCGAGCGGCCATTGTGGTTGATGACGGCATTGCGACGGGAGCCACGATGTTGGCCGCTCTTCGCGCCGTCCGTCGGCGTCAGCCCGCGCGCGTGGTCATGGCGGTGCCGGTGGCGCCGGAAAGCTCGCTCGAGCGGCTACGCGGCGAGGCAGACGAAGTGGTCTGCCTCGATACGCCGACCGAGTTCATGGCTGTCGGCCAATTTTACGATCGCTTTTCCCAATTGCGAGACACCGAAGTCATTCAATTGCTTGCGGAGGCTCGGGCATTTGCCGCCACCGAACAAGGAGAAAGAGAGCGCGATTCATCGGATACAAAACTTAGATCTTCATGAGCAGACCTCGCGAGGCATATCGCGGCAATGAGTCAGGAAAAAACAACCGAAGGGGCATGGAACGTCGTAGTAACCATTGCGGAAAATGCATTTCGTGATGCCTATCGCTTGCTCGGCCGTTGGGGCCGAGTGATGCGTACCAGTTTCTACAACGTACTGACGGTGCAGGTGGAAAACCCCCATACTTTCTTATCAGAGTTCGCCGCCGCTGTCGCCAATACACCTCACTTGCTCAAAGTCATATCCCGCGTGGTGCCCGCGCATCATACATTCCACTTTCTTACCCGCGAAGAATTCGAGCAAAAGATGCGCGACATCCTGCATGCATGGTTGCCAGAGCTTGCGGGAGCAAGCTTCCATGTCCGCATTCGTCGGCGTGGAGGACGAAAAGTGCTATCGCCGCGCGCAGCAGAGCGTTTTCTGGATGACATGCTGCTCCGCGCATTAGAGGCTCAGGGCACGCCCGGTCGTATTAATTTCGACGATCCGGATAAAATAATCCAGATCGAAACCATCAACGATCGGGCCGGTGTGTCGCTTTGGAGCCGCGAACACCGGCTAAATTACCCTTTTCTCGGCATCGATTAGTCGGAATTCGCTGCATTTGCGGTAATCAAGGTCGGTATCAAGCCGCACGAGCACGGCGCTGGCAAAACCTATGCATTCAAGATATGGTGTAGCAAATTCACCGAGAAAAAGGCAGCCGATAGACAATACAATGCGCCCGAGTATTCATTGCGAGCTTGTCAACGGCCCGTTTGGGGATCCGGCCGTCTATGCGGATATTATGTTTGAGCGGCGCGCCTTGTTGTTCGATCTCGGAGACATAACAGAGCTTCCGCCGCGGAAGCTTCTTCGTGTCACTCATGTATTCGTCAGCCATACTCATATGGATCATTTCTCCGGCTTCGACCATCTGTTGCGATTGATGCTCGGCCGCGAGAAAACAATCGCCCTTTACGGCCCTGCCGGATTTATCGACAAAGTGGGGCACAAGCTGCAGGCTTACACCTGGAATGTCATCAAAAACTACGCCGGAAATCTCGTCTTCGACGTCTATGAGGTGCATGATAACGGAACCCTGCGCAATGCGCGTTTTCGTTCGTCGTGCGCTTTCCAATCCGAAGTAGAGCCCGATCTTCGCATAAAAGACAATCAACTGACATCATGCGGTGCGTTCAAAGTACGCTGCGCAGTATTGGATCACGGGATCCCCTGCCTCGGCTTCGCGCTCGAAGAAGCTGCGCACGTCAATGTTTGGAAAACCAAGCTTGACCAACTCGGCCTCGCCGTCGGCCCCTGGTTGCGTGATTTGAAACACGCCGTTTTGACCGGAGCGCCCATGGACACCCCAATTCGGGCACTGAAACGTAATGAAGGCGGTATAACGCCGGTGACATTGCCTTTTCGTGATTTGTCCGGGCTTGTTCATATCACGGCAGGGCAAAAAATCGCCTACATCGTCGATGTCCGCTACCATCCGTCAAACGCCGAGCGCATCCGGCATTTGGCATTCGGAGCGGATCTTTTGTTTATTGAAAGCCCATTCCTGGAAGCCGATTCGGCACACGCTGCCCGCAAAAACCACCTCACAGCCCGACAGGCCGGGACGCTTGCGGCACGCGCGCAGGTGAAACAGTTTCTCCTGTGCCACTTTTCTCCACGTTATCCAGACCACGGTGAGGCATTGCGCGAAGAAGCGCGGCGTGCTTTCTCCGAGGTGCTCGAGAATGAGCCGATCGCAGATGGATAATGGATCACCCATGACCAAGTTCCCATGCTCGGGATCGCGGAGAACCTCAACCATCCCCCCAGCCGATTCTCCGGCCAGCGCCCCCATGCCCTTCACGCTCCTGAAAGCTGCGTTGGCCGGGCCCAAGGCGGCAAACTTCCCTGCCTCCCGCTTCAGAAATCGCGTTGACAAAGATCGTATGGCTCGCTAGCACCAAATATGGTGTCTGTTTCCGATTCTCGCCCTACCATTAGGGTTCGTGGTCGTTCCTTTATGGCGCTGGTGCTGACGCCAGAACAGCCGCTTGCGGACTGGTTGGCCGCGCTTGACGCCCAAATCTCCCGCGCCCCCGCGTTTTTCGACTCACGCCCCGTGTTGCTTGATCTTGCTGCCCTCCCGCGGGAGCAGCCCGACGTGGCCGGCCTTATTGCGAAGCTCGCCGAGCGTGGCATACGCATCATCGGCACCGAAGGGGCGCATCCCTCGTGGAAAGGGGTCGAGAAATGGGGCGGGCCGATTACCGGGGGCAAAGGCGGCAGACCTCTGGAAGTTCCCGACGAGCGCCTCTCCGGCGCCCTGTCTCCCCAGGCCGCGGAGCCCGCCTCCCTCATTATCGAGCAGCCGGTCCGTTCCGGCCAGTCCATCGTGCACGAGGCAGGCGACGTGACGATTATCGGTGCGGTCGCTTGGGGGGCGGAAATTATCGCGGGCGGCTCGATCCATGTCTACGGACCGCTGCGCGGGCGTGCCATTGCCGGCTTTTCCGGTCATAAAGGCGCGCGCATTTTTTGCCGCAAGCTGGAAGCCGAACTGCTTGCGATCGACGGCTTCTATAAAACCGCCGAAGATATGGACCGGGCGCTGTTCGGCCGCGCCGTACACGCATGGCTCGATGGTGAAGCCTTGATGATGGCAGCATTGGACTGAGGGAAGGAGAGAAGCGATGGCGCAAGTCGTGGTTGTGACCTCCGGCAAAGGCGGCGTCGGCAAGACGACCTCGACGGCCGCCCTGGGGGCCGCCCTGGCACAGGGCGGCGAAAACGTTGTCGTGGTGGATTTCGACGTGGGCCTCCGCAACCTCGACCTGGTGATGGGGGCTGAACGACGCGTTGTTTTCGATCTCATCAACGTGATCCATGGCGAGGCAAAACTCCCCCAGGCGCTGATCCGCGACAAGCGGTTGGAGAATCTCGCGCTTCTCCCCGCCTCCCAAACCCGCGACAAAGAGGCGCTGACCCCTGAAGGGGTGGAGCGTGTCATCAGCGAGTTACGCACAAAGTTTGACTGGATCATTTGCGACAGCCCCGCCGGAATCGAGCGTGGCGCGACCATGGCGATGCGGTATGCGGATATCGCCATCGTTGTCACCAATGCCGAAGTTTCCTCCGTGCGCGATTCGGATCGGATCATCGGCCTACTCGATGCGAAGACCGAAAAGGCAGAGCGCGGGCAGAAAATGCCCAAGCATCTGTTGCTGACCCGGTACGACCCCGCCCGGGCCGCCCGCGGAGAAATGTTGAAGACCGAGGATGTGCTTGAAATCCTCTCGATCCCGCTGCTCGGCATCATTCCGGAAAGCCAGGACGTGCTGAAAGCGTCCAATCTCGGCTCGCCGGTGACTTTAAGCAGCCCCAACTCGGCGGTCGCGCGCGCATACGTTGAGGCATCCCGACGGTTGAAAGGGGAACAGATCAAGCTCACTTTGCCAGTCGAAGCGAGACGTGGCCTGATCGGCAAGCTGTTCGGACGGAGGGCAATTGCATGAACTTGCTTGCTTTTTTCCGCCGTCGCGACTCAGCACCGGTGGCACGCGAGCGCCTGCAGGTGCTGCTCGCGCATGAGCGTGCGGTACTTGGCGGCTCCGATCTTATTTCTGTGCTGCAGGAGGAGATTCTCGCGGTCATTGCGCGGCATGTCACGGTGGATCGCGACAAGGTCCAGATCCGACTGGATCGCGGCGACCTTGTCTCGACGCTGGAGGTCGATGTCGAAGTGCCGAGCACGCTCCCGAACGCAACGCGTACCGCCCATGCACGGGCTTAACGCTTTGCCCCCGGCACGGCCCAGAACAAATTGCAGGATTTGCGATTTTATCCTTTGATGCAGATAACGGGGCGCAGCCGCGCCACACGGCGCGCGAGGCCGGCACGTTCGGCAGCATAGACCACTTCGCCCACATCTTTGTAAGCGCCGGGGGCTTCCTCCGCCACACCGCGCAGGGACGGGGAGCGCACCAAAATTCCCCGCGCGGCAAGTTCATCCACAATCTGGCGACCACTCCACGTCTTTGCCGCGGCATAGCGCGACATTGCGCGTCCGGCACCGTGGCAGGCTGAGGAAAACGCCAGCTTTTCCGAGCCCTCAACACCAACCAGGACGTAAGAGGCGGTTCCCATACTGCCGCCGATCAGAACCGGCTGGCCGACATCTCTCAGCTCGGCCGGCAATGCGGGATGCCCGGGGCCAAAGGCCCGCGTCGCCCCTTTGCGGTGCACATACAGTTCCCGAAGCTTCCCGTTTACCTGGTGCTGTTCGACTTTGCAGGTGTTGTGCGAGACGTCAAAGAGAAGCGGCACGGCTGCTTCCGGGAAAAAGTGTTTGATGGTGCGGCGGGCGAAATGACCGAGGATCTCCCGATTGGCGAGAGCGCAGTTGATCGCGGCCCGCATCGCGCCAAGATAGCGCTGCCCGACTTCTGAAAGAATGGGCGCACACGCCAACTCGCGATCCGGCAATTTAAGTCCGGCGGCTTGTGCGGTGCTCACCATCTCCTTCAGGAACTCGGTTCCGATCTGGTGCCCTAAGCCGCGCGAGCCGCAATGGATCGTTACCACAACTTCTCCAAGCGCAAGCCGAAAGACCTCGGCAACAGCGGGGGCGAAAATTGCATCGACGACCTGGATTTCAAGATAGTGGTTACCGGAACCGAGCGTGCCCATTTCATGCCGTTGGCGCTCTTTGGCACGCGCAGATACAAAATCCGGTCGCGCTCCTTCCATTCGCCCGGCCTCTTCAATTCGGCCCAAATCTTCGGGTTCACCCCAGCCGCGCTCCACGGCCCAGGCCGCACCGCCGGTCAACATCGCATCCATTTCCCGAGCATCGAGTGTAATCGCGCCTTCGCTGCCAAGTCCGGCAGGGATGGCGCGGGCAAGAGAATCGGCAAGCGCCACTTTGACACGCTCGATTTCCGCAAGCGGAATTCCGGTGGTCATTGTGCGCACGCCACAAGAGATGTCGAAACCTACGCCACCGGCCGAGACAACTCCCCCCATTTCGGCGTCAAAGGCAGCAACCCCGCCGATGGGGAAGCCGTAACCCCAATGCGCGTCGGGCATCACGAAACTCGCGCCGACAATGCCGGGCAATGATGCCACGTTGCTGGCCTGCTCCGCGACCTTATCATCCATTCCCCGGATCAGAGCCTCATCGGCGTAGATAATCGCCGGCACACGCATCGCTCCGGTGGGCGCGATTTGCCATGTCACATCGTTGAGTTTCGTCAGACGTGCAGGATCCATGGTTCGTGCCCCTTGTTCCTCTTCGCTCAGACATCGATCACGCAAGCAGCGATCCAACGCCCGTTGGGCATGCGAGCAACACGGAGCGCGGTGTAGGTTGCTCCTTTTGGCTCCACAGCGGGAAGATGCCGGGCAACATCCAGCTTTTCCCCCCACATCCTTCCCGCCAAGCATTGTGTGCCGTCGAGAGAGACTTCAAAGCGGCCAAACACCATGCTTCGTGTCGCCATTTCAAAAATAATAGCGTTGAGCCATTCGACCAGAAGAAGATCGAGCTCGGGCGCGGTGCGAACGATCTTGACCTCTTCCAAAGGGCGGACTTCTTGATCCGTCACTATCCGCGTCAGCGCGAGGGCCGCTTGTTCAAAAGCCTTCTCCGGGCTCGGTCCCCAGCCGCACACACCGATATCGGCATCATGTGCAAAATGTTCCCAGCCAATGTCCGAAGGCGGGTTTGCTTGCTGTGGTCCGATGTTTTCTGCCGGGCTCATCGCTGGCTTCCGAGTATTCACACAGATTGGCGTTTTTCGCGCATCCGGTAGAAAAAGCCTTGCCCTCGCTCTCTACAGCCAAATGCGCGCTCGTGGTGGAATGATTCCAACAGCTTTTGTTGAGTTTCAAATATAAAGGCAGATTAGCCGATGCAACAGCATCATCCTTTTTACACGATCGGCCATTCTCGCCGAACTGTCGAAGAATTCGTGACCTTGCTTCGCGAAGCCGGCGTGAATCTTCTCGTCGATGTGCGGACAATCCCCCGTTCGCGCACCAATCCGCAATTCAACGCCGATACCCTTCCCGATGCACTCGGCCCATTCGGGATCGGGTATTGTCATATCCGCAAACTGGGGGGTCTCCGCGGTCCACGAAAAGACCGGCAACCTTCACCCAACACGTTTTGGCAGAATGACAGTTTTCGGAATTATGCCGACTATACGGCCACTTCGGATTTTCGCGAAGGGTTGGCAGAACTGCGCGAACTCGGCCGCAGCCACACGTGCGCCATCATGTGCGCAGAGGCACTTTGGTGGCGCTGTCATCGCCGTATCATTGCGGATTACCTGCTGGCACTTGGCGAAGATGTTTTTCATATCCTGGGGCTGGGAAAGATCGAGCGCGCCAGCCTTACCCCTGGAGCCGTTCGGGAACCGGAGGGCAGTTTGGTTTACCCCGCATAGTCCCTGAACGATACCGCCGATAGCCTGCAAGACGATCTTCGACACATGCGTCTGGCGCGAATGACAAAGCAACAATCGGGTAGCGCGTGGCGGCTTTGTGGCCGATATTTCGCAGCATGACGGAACCAACCAAGCCGAATGCCGGCCAAAACCTCGAGAAACTCGATCCCGCAACGTGTTGGGCGGCTCTTTGTGCCCGCGATGCGCGTTACGACGGCACATTCGTCTATACCGTGAAGACCACAGGCGTCTATTGTCGGCCCTCCTGCTGGTCTCGGCTGCCGCGGGTCGAGAATGTTGCGTTTTTTCATACCGCCGCCGAGGCCGAAAAAGCAGGGTTCCGGCCTTGCAAGCGCTGCCGCCCGGCCGAACCCTCGCCGGTGGAACGCCACCGTCGCGCGATCGCGCGTGCCTGTGCACTGATCCGCGAGGCAGAGGCGGCGCTGACCGTCTCTCAGCTTGCCGATGCCGTCGGGATGAGCCGGTATCATTTCCACCGTGTGTTCCGAGAGCTCGTGGGCTCTACGCCGGGGGCCTATCTCCGCACCCATCGGTTGCAGCGCTTTGCCGGGGAATTGGACAACGGCGCGCCCGTGGCCGAGGCGGTCTATGCTGCCGGCTTCACCTCCAGCTCGCGCGCCTATGCGGCCGCGTGGGACGGCCTTGGAATGACGCCGGGCGCCAGGCGCCGCGGCGGTGCCGGGCAAACGATCCGTTACACGATTGCCCAAACCTGGATTGGGTGGGTCATCCTCGCGGTGAGCGCGCGAGGGGTCTGCGCTGCCGCTTTTGGAGATCATCCGCAATCCCTTGTCGCCGATTTGCGCCGGCGCTTCGCATCGGCCACTCTCATCGAAGACCAAGACGATTTGCGGTCCTGGATGCAAAAGGTCATCGATTATTTGGCCGCACCCGGAGCAAGAGTGCTGGATTTGCCACTCGATATTCAGGGCACTGCGTTTCAGGCCCGCGTTTGGCAGGCACTCCGAAAAATCCCGCCCGGGCAGACGGTCAGCTATGCCGATATTGCGGCCGCACTCGGCCAACCGAATGCCGTTCGCGCCGTTGCGCGGGCGTGTGCGAGTAACGCCATCGCAATGTTCATCCCCTGCCACCGTGTGGTGCGGTCCGACGGCGGGCTTGCAGGGTATCAATGGGGCGTAGAGCGCAAACGCGCCCTGCTCGCAGCGGAACAGCAAGACAGCGCGGCTCGCCCGCCGCAAGCCGTTGCCGGTCCTCTGCCGCGACACAAGAGGTTGAAATAGGGGTTTAAGAAAGCTGGCGCGCCCGAGAGGATTCGAACCCCTAACCCCCAGATCCGTAGTCTGGTGCTCTATCCAATTGAGCTACGGGCGCAGCCGCTGCGGCATTTAACGAAAGCTCCCGCCCGCGGCAAGGCCCCCTGCGCGCTTTTCCGCCGTCCCGTGCCTAAAGCCCGACAATGTTGCCTTCCTCATCCAGCCCGATCGCCTCTGCGGCAGGATGGCGCGGCAGCGCCGGCATCGTCAAAATCTCTCCGCATATCACCACAACAAAGCCGGCGCCGGCGCTCAGGTAAACATCCCTCACCGGCAGGGTATGTCCCTCCGGTGCGCCAAGCACCGCCGGATCCGCGGTGAAACTGTATTGGGTCTTCGCAATGCATACCGGGAATGCGCCGTAGCCAGCTTCCTCAAACGTTTCCAAACGGCGGCGCACTGTTGACGGAATAAAAACCTCGCCGGCCCGATAAATCTCGCGGGCAATGGTGCGAATTTTCTCCGCAAGCGGCAAGGTATCGCCATAGAGCGGGCGGAAGCGGCTCGGGCGCGTCTCCATCGTCCGCATCACAGCGCGTGCCAGCGCCTCGGCCCCCTTCGCCCCATCCGCCCAATGGGTGCAGCGCACAACCTCAATCCCCCGATCTGCCAAGCGTTCCACCACAACGCTCATTTCGGCACCCGTGTCGGAAGGAAACGCGTTGATCGCCACCAAAACCGGCAAACCGAACTTCTGCATGTTCTCGACATGGCGCTCCAGATTGGGAAGCCCCCGTATCACGGCTTCGACATCTTCCCTATCCAGCGCCGCCTTCGCGACACCGCCCTGCATTTTCAACGCCCGTATCGTGGCCACCACAATCGCGCAGTCGGGCTGAATTTTTCCTATTCGCGCTTTAATGTTCAGAAACTTCTCACCGCCGAGATCGGCACCGAACCCGGCTTCGGTCACCACCACATCGGCAAGCTTCAAGCCAAGCTGCGTTGCAATCAATGAGTTACAGCCATGCGCAATATTCCCAAACGGCCCGCCATGAACCAAGGCCGGGGAACCACCCAGTGTCTGTACCAGATTGGGCATGAGGGCATCCCGCAAAAGCGCAGCCATGGCACCATCGGCCCGAAGCTCGCGCGCGGTGACAAAGCTGCCGTCTCGCCGCTGTCCGGCCAGCATGCGCCCAAGCCGCTCCTGCAAATCGGCAAGATCGCGGGCAAGACAGAACACCGCCATCACTTCCGAAGCGGCGGTAATATTAAACCCCTCTTCTCGCGGGACTCCTCCGCTTGCCCCACCCAGGCCGATGGCCACGTGGCGCAATGCCCGATCGTTCTGATCCAGTGCCCGCCGCCACGAGATGCGCCGCGGGTCTAGCCCAAGCGCGTTATCCCAGTGCAGATGGTTATCGATCATCGCCGCAAACAAATTGTTGGCCGCGGCGATCGCGTGAAAATCACCGGTAAAATGCAGGTTGATATCATCGGGCGGTACCACTTGCGCATAACCGCCGCCGGTCGCCCCTCCCTTCTGGCCGAAGCACGGGCCGAGGCTGGGTTCGCGAAGGCAAATCACGGTGCGTTGCCCAATTGCGTTCAGCGCATCCCCGAGGCCGATTGCAGTGGTGGTTTTACCTTCGCCCGCAGGGGTTGGGCTCATCCCCACCATCAGCACCAGACGGGCATCCGGGCGGGTTTGCAGCGAACGGATGAAGTCAAATCGGATTTTCGCTTTATACCGCCCGTAAAGCTCCAACGCCTCGGGCGGAATGCCGGCGCGCGCAGCAATCTCCTGAATAGGCAAAAGCTGCGCCCGCCTGGCAATTTCCCAATCCATGTTCACGGCACTAGCTTATACGGACTAAAACCGTTCAACCCAAGGGCGCAGTTCGATTTCCCAGCTCCAGGCGCTGCGGGGCTGGCAAAGAATATGCCAATATGTCGCCGCAATCGCCTCGGGATCAAGCATGCTGTCCGGAGCATCCGCGGGCTCAACCCGGCCCGGGTTCCGAATGGCCCCATCGATGACGACGTGAAGAACATGAATGCCCTGCGGAGAGAGCTCGCGGGCAAGGCTTTGCGCAAGCCCCCGCAACGCGAACTTTCCCATGGCAAACGGGGCCGACTGCGGATAGCCCTTCAGGCTTGCGGAAGCCCCGGTCAACGCGATGGCTCCGAACCGCGCAGGCAACATCCGTCGTGCGGCCTGCTGCGCGACCAGGAAACCTCCATAGGCGCATGAAGCCAGCACCGCCGCAACGGCAGCGGGGTCCAGCTCCTCGATTCTCCCTCTGAGCCGCTGGCCGGCATTGTAGACCACCAAATCCGGGCGAAACCCCGCTTGTTCCAAGCTTGTAAACAGTGCCGCCACGGCTTGCGGATCGGTGGCATCGCAGGCAAAGGCGCGCGCCCCGGTTTCTTCCAGAAGCGGGGCGAGCTTTTCGATATTGCGCGCAGCCAGCGCAACGCGGAGGCCTTCTTGCGCGAAACGTCGCGCCAGCGAGGCGCTGAGCCCGGAGCCAGCCCCTACGATCAGAGCGTTGGTATACCCGACCGGGTTTGCCATCGGCTTTTCCCCCTCTTCCTTTTGCCTGTCCTTTATTATTCCGGTAAAGCGCAGCGGGCTATACCAGGTTCGCGCCGGAGGCCGCACCGAAGATGCCAAGCGCCGCGGTGAGCGCGGCAAGAACGACCACCAGCCAAAGATACCAGCCCCTCAAGCGAACGCCGTGCGGCAAAACCCGCGCTGCCAGCGCGATGAGGAACCCGAGCACGAGCGGCAAAAGCAGTGCATTCATCACCTCGACGCCGATGTTCAGAGCAACCAAGTTCGGAGCCCAATAGACCACGGCGGCACCAAGAATGGTGCAGAACGCATAACTGCCGTAAAACCAGCCGGCTTCCAGCGGATGAGCTTCCAGAGTGTGGTTGAAGCCGGTCACCTCGCCCAAACCCCACGCCAACGCAAGAGAGGCCACCACCGCAGCCACCATTGCCGCCCCCAGCACCCCAAGCCCGAAAACAACCCGTGCTGTAGGCGCCCCCAAAAACGGAGTCAGCGCCTGGCTGATTTCGCCCACCGAGTTTAAGCTGCGAGAGGGATCGTTACGCCCGATCGTCGCGGCGGCGGCAATCAAAACCGCCGCCATGATCAGTTGCGTGAGTACCGAACCGATCACCGTATCGAGCCGCGCCGCGCCAAGATGATCAAGCCCTAATTTCTTATCCGTAATGGCCGACTGCTGATAAAAAATCATCCACGGCATGATCACCGCGCCGATATTGGCCGCAAGCAAATACCAATAATCATGCTGAGAAAAAGGGATATCGAAGGCCCCCGCCCACACATCGGGCCATGCCGGCCGCGCTTGCCAGGCCACCCCAAAAAAAGCCAGTTCGAACAAGCCAAGCACGATCGCCGCCCGCTCGACACGGCGGTAGGAGCCGGTGAGTACCACGGCAAGCAACGCCAGCACCGCAAGCAAGAGGCTTGCCCCACGCGGAATTCCAAACAGCTCTCCCACGCCAACGACGCCGGAAAATTCGGTAATCAGTGCGCCGATCACCGCAACGGCGAGCCCGCCGACCGAGAGAGCAGCCCAGCCCCGGCCAAAATAGGCAAGGATGAGTTCCCCATGTCCGCGGCCGGTATAAATGCCCAACCGTACGGTCAGCTCTTGCACAATATAAAGCAGCGGGATCAGCAGGAATTGCGCCAGTAACAGCCGATAGCCCCATTGCACGCCGCTCTGCCCCGCAGTGACAATGCTGCCGACATCCGTATCCGCAAGCATCACCGCAAGCCCCGGCCCCATAACGGCCAGGAAGCGCCCGAGCGTGCCCCGGACACGCGGAGCCGCCAACAACACGTCCGCTGCCACCGACTCGCCTTCGCGAAGCCCGTTTGGGCGGGGAAAAGAAGGTTGGCCGAGTTCGTCCATTGTCCCGCCGTTCCTGTTGCTTGTCTTACTCTCGTCAACGGTTTCGCTGTTATTGCGAGTGAATTGCATTTGCAACTCAAAAAGCTCTACACTCGTTTTGTTTGTCACGCAACCCGGCATGTTCGACATTGATTTCCGTCAGAGCATGATCAAGAAAGCGGGCAAGGAGAATACGGGAGATGCCGCAGCTTTATCTGCACAACAGCCTTTCGCGCCAGCGTGAACGCTTCGAACCGTTGGATCCGGGGCATGTGCGGATGTATGTATGCGGCCCCACGGTCTATGATCGCCCGCATATCGGCAATGCACGCCCCGCGGTGGTCTTCGATGTGCTCGCGCGGCTGCTCAGGCAGCTTTATCCGCGCGTGACGTATGTGCGCAACATTACCGACGTAGACGACAAGATCAACGCCCGTGCTTTGGAAACGGGCGAGCCGATCGATGCCATCACGTCCCGCACCATTGCTGCCTATGAAGAGGATATGCGGGCCCTCAATGTAGAGCCTCCGGATGTGGAACCGCGCGCAACCCGCAACATTCCCGAGATGATTGCCATCATCGAACGGCTGATTGCCTCCGGCCATGCTTATGTGGCTGAGGGCCATGTGCTGTTTTCGGTCGAGACTTTTCCGGATTACGGGCACCTCTCCGGCCGTTCGCATGAAGAGCTGCTTGCCGGCGCGCGTGTGGAAGTTGCGCCCTACAAGCGGGATCCGGGTGATTTCGTTCTTTGGAAGCCCTCCCCGCCGGAGCTTCCGGGTTGGGACAGTCCCTGGGGGCGCGGTCGCCCCGGCTGGCATATCGAATGCAGCGCCATGTCCTGGCGGTACTTGGGCGAAAGCTTCGACATTCACGGCGGCGGGCAGGATCTCCTGTTTCCGCATCACGAGAACGAACGCGCCCAAAGTCTCTGTGCGTTTCCGTCCAGCACCTTCGCGCGCTATTGGGTCCACAATGGCCTGTTGCAGGTGAACGGGCGGAAAATGTCGAAAAGCCTCGGCAATGTGTTGCTCGTGCGGGAGCTCCTCGAGCGGGTTCCGGCCGAGGCGGTGCGGCTGGTTTTGATGCGCACCCACTACCGGGCTATGCTCGACTTCACGGATGATGCGCTCATTGAAGCCAAGCGCGAGCTCGATCGATTCTATCGCGCTCTGGCCAAAAGCCGGGAGGCGGCGGCCCCATCCCCGCCCGAGCCGGTGCTCAATGCGCTTTGCGACGACATGAACACACCGCGAGCCTTGGCAGAGATGCGCACCCTCGCCTCCGATGCACTCGCCGGGGATCGTATCGCGGCCGCCAATCTGCGCGCGGCAGGCGCCATTCTCGGCATTCTCCGCCATGATCCCGATGCGTGGTTTGAATCGGGCCGCGACGATGCAGCAATGATCGCCGAGAAAATCGCCGAGCGCGCCGAGGCTCGCAAGCGGCGAGACTTTGCGCGTGCGGATGCGATCCGCGCGGAGCTCGCGGCCCAAGGCATTGTGTTGGAAGACAGCCCAACCGGAACGACATGGCGCCGGGCCTGAACCGAGTACCGTCATGACCGGACGCGAAAGCGGTGCACCGCTGATCCCCATGGACCCAAGCCCGGTGGTGATCTTGGTTCGCCCGCAGCTTGCAGAAAACATCGGCGCCGCGGCGCGCGCCATGGCCAATGGCGGTCTGTTTCATTTGCGCCTCGTCGCCCCCCGAGACGGCTGGCCGCAGGAGCGCGCTTGGCGCAGCGCTTCCGGCGCCGATCGCATCCTTGATGCGGCGAGGACATACGCAACGTTAGCCGAAGCCGTTGCGGATCTTCATCGTGTTTTTGCCACCTGCCCGCGCCCGCGGCATATCATCAAGCCGGTGCTGACGGCCCGCGGCGCTGCAGCAGAGCTGCGCGCCGTCGCCGCACGCGGCCTTGCCGCCGGTATTCTCTTCGGTGCCGAGCGGGCGGGACTTGATAGCGACGAAATGGCCTTTGCCGATGTACTCGTGCGTTATCCACTGAACCCGGCCTTCTCCTCGCTCAACCTCGCGCAGGCGGTGATGGTGATGGCTTATGAATGGTGGCTTGCAGCGGATGAAACGCCGCCGCGCCGATTGGTGACGCACGAAACCCGCATCGCCACCAAAGGCGAGCTTGAGAATTTCCTCCGTCACCTGATTGCCGAACTGGATGCTTGCGGCTTTTTGGATAACCTGCCGAAACGGCCGGGCATGGTGCGCAATATTCGGCACTTCTTTCAACGGGGAGAGGTCACCGAGCAGGAGCTTCGCACCCTGCACGGCGTCATCACCGAACTCGCCCGCGGCCGGCGCACCCGCGGTCGCGACTAAGAAAGGACGTCTCGGCCTTCGCTATTGCTTCTCCACCTGGCCGAATTCGAGCTCGACAGGGGTTGCGCGGCCGAAGATCGAGACGCTGACCTTTATACGCCCCTTTTCTTCGTCAACCTCCTCCACCGTGCCGTTGAAGCTCGTGAACGGCCCGTCGGTCACCCGGACCTGCTCACCCACTTCGAACACGACCGCAGGGCGCGGACGCTCCACCCCCTCACGGGTCTGTTTCAGCAACCGCTCGGCTTCGGCATCGCTGATCGGGGTCGGGCGTGTGCGCCCGCCCAAAAACCCGGTGACTTTCGGCGTATCCTTCACCAGGTGCCAGGTGTCGTCGGTCAATTCCATGCGGATGAGAACATAGCCCGGGAAAAACTTGCGCTCCGACTGCACTTTCTGGCCGCGACGAACCTCCACCACTTCTTCGGCCGGCACCAGCACGTCCTCGATCATGTCGGCAAGCCCCTTTTTGGCTGCTTGCTCTTTGATTTGCTGGGCAATCTTTTTTTCAAACCCGGAATACACGTGCACCACATACCAGCGCTTGGCCATATCTCGCCCTTTCCAATTCAAATGCCGCCGGCAAAGAGGGAGCGAACGAAAAGCCCCACAAGCTGGTCCACCACAAAGAAAAATGTGGCCGCAAGCGCCACCATGGCAAACACAAGCGCCGTGGTGATCAATGTCTCCCGCCGCGTGGGCCAAGAAATCTTGGCCGCCTCGCTACGCACTTCCCGTATGAATTTGGTCGGACTCAGTGCCACGCTCTATTGCATCCTTCGCTCAGCAATCCAACGCTCCGATCCAGCTTGCGCTGGGGCCGATTTGGCAGGGGAGGAGGGTCTCGAACCCCCAACCTCCGGTTTTGGAGACCGGCGCTCTAGCCAATTGAGCTACACCCCTTCATGTTCGGTGCGTTGATCGCTAGACACAATGCACGAACGCGCTTGTCAAGGGCGTTGCGCGTCCGGGGCGGGCACGGGCAGCGTTTGCGCAATCAGCGCGGCGGTTTCCAAGGCACGAGGATCAGACATCGCCGAAAGCGCGGCGATCACGCCCTTTCGGTCTGCCACGCTTCGGTTTTGGCTCATTTTCCATTGGGTTTCCACCCGCGTCGGCAGCAGCCAAAATGACCGAATGCCCCGCAGCATGCGTTGCCGATAATCGGCGGGCAGGTGTGCCAGCCGGAAGCCGGCAGGGTCCAGTAGCGCAAGCGCGTCCAAAATTTCCGCCACCTCCGCCTCAGCCTCGACAAGGCGAAGCGTGCCATACACATGCACGGCTGCATAATCCCAGGTCGGCACCGCAGGCTGCGTCTCGTACCAAGACGGGGAAATATACGCATGCGGGCCGGTGAACACTGCCAGCGCCTCGCCGCCGTCGAGGCAAGCACATTGCGGGTTGCCGGCCGCGAGGTGGCCGCCGAGCACAAACCCTTCACCCTCTTGGCGGAGCATGAAAGGGACGTGAGAGGCATCGAGCCGCGGCGCAACGCTGACCAGAATGCCGAAGGGATTGGCGCGAATGAGGCCGATGATTTGCCCGGGATCTGTTTGAACAAAGGCTGGCCGAAGGTACATCCGGACTCTCCTCTTCTTCACGCGCCACGAACCTAGACCAAATTGGCACCAGAATAGGAAAAATTGCAAAAGAGCGAAGCCCTATTGCGGTATCGCCGGAATGCAAGGCTCGTCCCGTCTCGGGAATGGTTTGCAACGCCATGTGCGCAACCCGCAACCCAAGATTTCCTTCGGGCCGTTGATCGAAACCAATACTGGGCCAAAAGCAGGCATTACGCCGCTTCGGCCTCTTCGGTTTCAACCAAACGCAGGGCCTGGCGCCGCAGCAACTGGCGATAGGGGCCAGGAACACGCTCCAGCTCAAGCGGCGAGCCGTCTTGGACGATCTGCCCCGCCTCCATCACCACGATGCGGTCGAAGTTCTTGAGAGTGGCCAAACGGTGCGCCACCGCAATCACGGTGCGGCCGGTCATCAGCCGGTCCAGCGCCTGTTGCACATATTGCTCGGATTCGGAGTCGAGCGCCGAGGTCGCCTCGTCCAGCAGGAGAACCGGGGCATTGCAGAGGAACGCACGCGCAATGGCAAGCCGCTGGCGCTGACCGCCGGACAGCTTCACGCCCCGCTCGCCGACAATGGTATCAAAACCCTGCGGCAAGGCTTGGATGAAATCGAGGCAGTTCGCCGCCCGTGCCGCGGCAAACACCTCTTCGTCGCTCGCATCCGGGCGGCCGTAGCGAATGTTTTCCATCACGCTCCGGTGGAACATCATGACGTCCTGCGGCACCACCGAGATGGCTTTGTGCAGGCTTGTCAGCGTGATTCGCCGAATATCCTGGCCATCAATCAGAATTTGCCCGCTCTCCACGTCTCGCAGCCGTTGGAGCAGCGCAAGCACCGTGCTTTTGCCGGCGCCGGAGCGGCCAACCAGCCCGACTCGCGTGCCGGGCTCCACAACCAGGTTGAAGTTCCGCAAAACCGGGCCGCCTTCAGGATAAGCAAAGCAGACATTCTGGAATTCCACCCGGCCACGCTGCGGCCGTAGCCAATGGGCATTCGCGGCATTGCGCAATTCGTGCGGCACGAGAAGCGTGGCGAGGGATTCCGCAAGCCGCGCGATGTGCTGGACCATCTCCACCAAAGCCACCGCCAAATCCCGCGTGCCGTGCAAAATGTTGAAGCCCAGCGTGCTGACCAGAACCACGCCGCCCGTGCTCGCGCGCCCGTGCTGCCAGAGCAAAAGCGCCCAGCACATCAAACCGGCCGTAAGAACCGCCGTGAAGGCGGCATGCAACAGCCTCAGCTTCTCCATATAACGGAGGCTGAGACGACGTGTTTGCATCTCTTGCCCGAGATTGTGATCAAACCGGACCCGCTCGCGCAAAGATGCGCCAAACGCCCGCACCACCGCGATATTGCCGATAACGTCCACAAGCTCGCCGTCAACGATTGCGGCATCTCGCGCATAGGCGCGATGCAGGGGCCGGCCTTTTGCCGCAAGCCGAATGAGCAACGCCCCCATGGCCACCGAGATGGTTCCCAATACGGCGGCCATCGTCACGTTCACGCTTGCCAAGAGGCCAATGGACAGAAGCACCATAAAACAGGGCGGCAAGACATTCCAGGCAAACAAACTTTCCACGGTGTAAACGGCGTTGGCCGTTGCGGTGATCCGGGAAGCCAGAGCCCCAGGAAGACGGTCGGCAAAATAAGCCGGCGAATGCCCCAAAAGATGCGCAAACAGAACACGCCGGATATCGCCCGTAACGGCGACAAACGCATGCGTTGCGGTCCACCCTCCAATGCGCCAAGTCAGGTTATCGGCGGCAATAATCCCGGCAAGCAGGGCGAAAGCGCTCCAAAGATGCGCGACATCGTGCGTGGAAAGCACGTCCACCAAATGCTTCAGCGCGTACTGGGAAAATACCGAAAAAGTTACCGCGAGCAGCACTGCGCCCATGACGATCGCATGGCTTGGCGCGTGCTTCATCACATTGAAAAAAATAAAGGCAAGCGGCCTTCCGGCAAAGGCAACCAGCCTTTGGCTTCGACGCTCGCGAGAAGCCGATGCCGACATGTGAGACATCCCTTGAAACTGCACCGCAAGCAAATGCCTGCGTTATCGATTCAGGGTTTCCATAAAAGCATTCATTGCGGCGGCACTAAGGCAAACTTGCCAAAAATTCGCCGCCATCACCGCCTAACTCTGCTCCATCCCGTCGTTGTACAAATGCGCCCATTGGCAAGGAACTTCACAAGAATGCGTATCGCCCAAATCGCACCGCTCTACGAGGCCGTCCCACCCAAACTCTACGGCGGCACCGAGCGCGTGGTTGCCTATCTTTCCGACGAGCTGGTGAAGCTCGGGCACAAAGTCACACTGTTTGCCAGCGGTGATTCCGCCACATTGGCGGAACTGCACGCTGTCTGGCCGCAGGCATTGCGGCTTGACCCCTCTATCCGCGACCCGATCGCCCCACACATCTTGCTGATGGAGACAGTGCGGCGGCTCGCGGATGAGTTCGACGTGCTGCACTTCCACAACGATTATCTGCCCTTCCCCCTGTTCAGCCGTCAACGCACACCCTGGCTCAACACATTGCATGGCCGGCTTGATCTGCCGGAATTCCAGGCGGTGGCCTCCGCGTTCCCGAACGTGAATCTGGTATCGATCTCCAACGCCCAACGCCGGCCGGTCTCGCATCTCAATTTCATCGGCACGGTCTATCACGGCTTGCCCGAAAATCTGTTGCGCCCGCAGCCGGTGCAGCCGGGTTACCTTGCCTTCCTCGGCCGCATTTCTCCGGAAAAGGGACCCGACCGGGCCATTCGGATCGCACGCCGCGCCGGCTTGCCGCTGAAGATTGCCGCCAAGGTCGACAACGCGGACCGTCAGTTCTTTGAAGCGGTTGTCCGCCCGCTGTTGGCGGAGCCCGGCGTAGAGATGATCGGGGAAATCAATGAAGCCCAGAAACCCGGTTTTCTCTCCGGGGCACGGGCATTGCTGATGCCGATCGACTGGCCGGAACCTTTTGGTTTGGTGATGATCGAGGCGATGGCCTGCGGCACCCCGGTGATCGCGTTCGATTGCGGCTCGGTGCCCGAAATCATGGAGGACGGGGTCACCGGCTTCATCGTCCATGATGAGCCATCCGCAGTTGCGGCCATTGCACGGCTGGATGAGATCGATCGCGCGAAGGTGCGCCAGCGTTTCGAGGCGCGTTTCACCGCGCGCCGGATGGCCGAGGATTACGTTGCACTCTACGAAGAGCTCCTCGCGGAGGGGCGTCAACCCCGGTTGCGGGTTATTGCCTGAGGCCCAACGCGGCCTCTCGCTGGCAGCGGTTTCGGCGTTCGTTTTCCGCCGAAACCGCTCTTCCTTTGAGGCGAAGCACGGGCTTTGAGGTGAGGCACGGGCTTTGGACCCCGTGACAGCGGTGCAGGGCGTGCTTAGACGGAGAGGTCGAGCAATGAGCCCCGCGGAAGAACCGTCCCCGGCTGCACAGAAACTGGCGGTTTGGTGGGAAATGTCGGGGGTGGTTGATCGGCCGAGCGGGGTGATGTGGGGGAAGAACGCGCAACGACTTTCTCATCCCGGACCGGGCGAAGAGGAGACGCGGCTGCCGCACCGCCTGTCGCGGCGCTTGCGCTGAACCCGGCAAGAGTGTTGTGCGCAATCATGCGCATAATGGTGATACGCATTGGTAAATAACCGGTTAAGGCTCTGTTCTAGCGTAAGCCTCCGCCGGCGGCAAATGACCGGCGGATTTTTCTAACCGGCCGCAGGGGCAAGAGTGACCAAGTCTTGTCCCTCCTGCACCATTTCCCCAACCGCGACCGCGACCGTCTCGACCCGGCCGGCAATCGGCGCAGTCAGGGTCAGTTCCATTTTCATCGCTTCCAGTACCAACAAAGCCGCCCCGCGCTCGACAAACTGGCCGGCCTCCGCAAACACGCGCCGCACGTAACCCGGAATAGGCGCGCGGACAAGGTTTTCTCCGGCTGCCTCACCTGCTTCCGGACGAGACGGATCGCGACGGGAAAGCGTATAGCATTTGCCGTCCAGAAAAGTCGTATAGACATCGCCCGCTTGCGCAATGGAGACAACGCGCTGCGTTTCGTCCAGGCAGAGCTCAAGCAAACCCTCGTGCCGTTCGCCGCTGATCACGTGTTCGCCGCTTTCCATCTGCAGCCGCCATCGCCCCGTTCCCAGCGGGAATGCGCGCAAGTTGTAAACCTTTCCGTGGCCGGCAAGGACAACATCGTGCCAGTTTGGCAGATTGAGCGCCCACGCATCCGTCTCCGCCCAAGGAGAATAAGGATCTTCCCTGGCTCGTGCACGCTCTGCGGCGGTTTTTTTGCGCATTTCCAATTCTTGGAAGACCATGGCAGCAATGGCGAAATCAGGAATTTCCGCGCTGGAGCGCAGCATTTCCGGATGGCGTTCCAGGAAGTTCGTGTCCACGCCGCCCTGGGCAAACTCCGGATGTTCCGCAACAGCGCGCAACAAATCGAGATTGGTTTCCACACCGCCAACTTCGCACTGCGCCAATGCAACCGCCAAACGTCTCAGCGCCGCGGCGCGCGTTTCGCCATGCACAATCAGTTTGGCAATCATCGGGTCGTACTCTACCCGCACGGCATCGCCGGCTCGCACGCCGCAATCCACCCGCACTGCGGGATTTGGCTCCGGCAAACGGAGATGCGTAATAGTGCCGATGGACGGCAGAAAATCGCGAGCGGGGTCTTCGGCGTAAATGCGTGCCTCCATCGCATGCCCCGAGCAACGCAATTCTTCCTGTTGCAGCGGCAATCTCTCTCCGGCAGCAACCCGCAACTGCCATTCCACCAAATCCTGCCCCGTAATCATTTCGGTTACCGGATGTTCCACTTGTAAGCGGGTATTCATCTCCATGAAATAAAATTCGCCATCGGCACGAAGAAACTCCACGGTACCGGCGCCAACATAGCCAACCGCTCGCGCGGCCGCGACGGCCGCTTCCCCCATCGCGCGCCGTTCCGCGGAAGTCACGCCAGGGGCGGGCGCCTCCTCGATAATTTTCTGGTGCCGCCGCTGAATTGAGCAATCGCGCTCAAAGAGGTACACGGCATTGCCATAGGTGTCGCAAAATATCTGCACTTCGACATGCCGGGCATGCGGCAAATACTTTTCAAGAAGAACAGAATCATCGCCGAATGCCGCCAACGCTTCTCGCTTGGCGCCAGCCAATGCCGCGCTGAAATCCTCAGCACGCTCAACCAATCGCATGCCCTTGCCGCCGCCGCCGGCAGAGGCTTTGATCATGATCGGGTAACCAAGTCGCGCTGCCTCCGCTCCCAAGCTCTCTTCGTCTTGGGCCTCGCCGTGATAGCCCGGAATCAAGGGCACACCGGCCTTTCTCATCAAATCTTTGGCGGCGGCTTTTGAACCCATCGCCCGAATTGCCGTAGCCGGCGGGCCGATAAACACAATGCCGGCCGCAACGCAGGCTTCCGCGAAATCCGCATTCTCCGAAAGAAAACCATATCCGGGGTGGACGGCTTCTGCCCCGGAACGGCGTGCCGCATCAAGAATGGCGGCAATATTCAGATAGCTTTCACGAGAAGGCGCAGGTCCAATCCGATACGCCGCGTCGGCCAAAGCCACGTGTTGGGCTTTTGCGTCCGCGTCGGAATAAACAGCAATCGGCGAGATGCCAAGCTTTCGCGCCGTGCGTATCACACGCACCGCGATTTCGCCGCGATTGGCAATAAGAATTTTGCGAAACATATTTTCTCACATTCGGAAAACGCCAAAATGCGTTGCCCCGATCGGCGCGTTCAGTGCGGCCGAAATGGCAAGCCCAAGCACGCGCCGCGTTTCTTTCGGATCGATGACGCCATCATCCCAAAGCCGGGCCGAAGCATAATAGGGGTGTCCCTGTTGCTCGTATTGCGCGCGGATTGGCGCTTTGAATGCTTCCTCTTCCTCCGCCGGCCAACTCTCTCCTCGCGCTTCGATGTTATCACGTCGGACCTGCGCCAAAACGGAGGCCGCCTGCTCACCGCCCATCACGCTAATGCGCGCATTCGGCCACATCCAAAGAAAGCGCGGGCTATAGGCGCGCCCGCACATGGCGTAATTTCCCGCCCCGAAACTGCCGCCGATAATTACGGTAAATTTCGGCACCTCCGCGGTGGCAACGGCGGTGACCATCTTAGCCCCGTCTTTGGCGATTCCGCCCGCTTCATATTTCCGCCCCACCATAAACCCGGTAATGTTTTGTAAAAACACGAGCGGAATACCCCGCTGCGCACAAAGTTCAATAAAATGTGCCCCCTTTTGTGCGCTTTCCGAAAACAGAATGCCGTTATTGGCAACGATCCCCACCGGATACCCCCATATCCGCGCAAACCCTGTCACCAATGTCGTGCCGTAAAGACGCTTGAACTCGTCAAACCAGCTATCATCAACGATCCGAGCAATAATTTCCCGCACTTCGAAGGGTTGGCGAAGACTTTCTGGTACAATGCCGTATATTTCTTCCGGATCATAACGTGGCGGGCATGGTGGCAGCAAATCCAGTTTTGTCTTTTCGCCGGGGTTGAGCGTTGCCACGATACGCCGGGCAAGGTTCAAGGCGTGCGCGTCATTTTCCGCGTAATGATCGACCACGCCCGAAATCCGCGCGTGCACATCGGCCCCGCCGAGCTCTTCCGCCGATACCACTTCCCCCGTTGCCGCCTTCACCAAAGGCGGGCCGCCAAGAAAAATCGTTCCTTGATCGCGAACAATAACCGTCTCGTCCGACATTGCCGGAACATATGCCCCTCCGGCCGTGCAAGACCCCATAACAACCGCGATTTGCGGAATTCCCTGGGCAGAAAGCCGCGCCTGATTGTAAAAAATTCTGCCGAAATGGTCACGGTCGGGAAACACTTCATCCTGGTTCGGCAAATTCGCCCCGCCGGAGTCAACAAGATAAATGCAGGGCAACCGATTTTGCCAGGCAATTTCCTGCGCTCGGAGATGTTTCTTGACAGTCAGCGGATAATATGTGCCGCCCTTCACTGTTGCATCATTTGCAACGATGACGCACTCGCGCCCGGAAACAGAACCGATACCGGTAATAATGCCGGCTGCCGGAACTTCTTCATTGTAAACGCCGTGGGCCGCAAGCTGCGAAAGCTCCAGAAACGGTGTCCCCGGGTCCAGCAGCTGGCGCACCCGTTCGCGCGGCAACATTTTGCCGCGTGAAAGGTGCCGCTCGCGTGCCTGTGCGCCGCCGCCTTCGCTGATTCGCTGAACCAAGGCCCGTAAATCTGCAACCAGCGTCCGCATGTTGTCTGCGTTACGGCGGAATGCCTCCGATCGTGTATCAATTCCGGAAAGTAATTGCATGCGCTAGACCGTCTCTTTAAACAACTCGCGACCGATCAGCATGCGCCGGATTTCAGACGTACCCGCGCCGATCTCATATAACTTGGCATCGCGTAAAAGTCGCCCGGTCGGAAAATCGTTGATATAGCCGTTGCCGCCGAGACACTGAATTGCCTCGAGCGCCATCCATGTTGCCCGCTCGGCGGCGAAGAGAATGACACCCGCTGCGTCCTTGCGGGTTGCGCCTCCGGCATCGCAAGCGCGCGCGACGGCGTAAACATACGCACGAGCTGCATTCAAGGTCGTGTACATATCGGCCAGTTTCGCCTGTATAAGCTGAAATTCGCCGATGGGCTGGCCGAATTGCCGGCGTTCGTGAACATAAGGGATCACGACATCAAGGCAAGCTTGCATAATGCCGAGAGGACCGGCGGACAACACCACCCGCTCATAATCCAGCCCGCTCATGAGCACGCGCACGCCTTCCCCTTCGACGCCCAAAACATTCTCGACCGGTACCTCGCAATTCTCAAACACAAGTTCACAAGTGTTAGAACCGCGCATGCCAAGCTTATCAAGCTTAGGCGAAGAGGAAAAACCGGGGAAACCCCTTTCGACAATAAAAGCGGTAATGCCGCGTGGCCCGGCTTTGATGTCGGTCTTGGCGTAAACCACCAACACATCGGCGTCCGGGCCGTTGGTGATCCACATCTTGGTGCCGTTCAGAATGTAGCGATCGCCACGCTGTTCGGCACGCAATTGCATTGATACGACATCAGATCCGGCATTCGCCTCGCTCATCGCCAGCGCGCCGACATGTTCACCACTGATCAGTTTGGGCAAATAGCGGCGCTTTTGCTGCTCGGTGCCGTTGCGGCGGATCTGATTTACACAAAGATTGGAATGCGCCCCGTAAGAAAGCCCGATGGAAGCCGAGGCACGGCTGATCTCTTCCATCACCACGCAATGTTCAAGATAGCCAAGCCCTGCGCCGCCGTATTCCTCCTCTACGGTAATGCCCAGCACGCCCAGCGCGCCGAGTTTACGCCAAAGATCGGGCGGAAAATTGTTGGTCCGGTCTATCTCCGCAGCGCGCGGTGCAATCTCGGCCGAAGCAAACCTTGCCACCGTCTCGCGTAAGGCATCGACAGTTTCACCCAATTGAAAATCGAGTCCCTGAAAACGATTACTCAGCCCCATGGGTCACCTCTCCGTTCAGAAGGCTTTAACAATGCGCGTACCCGATCACGTCTTCCCTTCTTCCGCCATTTTCTCCTTCAGCCAAGGCTCGATCACAAAGTTCGGAGCCGTATGAAGAAGTTCATAAGGGGGAAAATTCGCCCAGTTGATCTTCCGTGCCAATGCCTTGTTGAAATCGAAAGAAATGGCAATCTGCTCCTTCTCCGTTCCGTTCCCGCTCGGGTAACGCAGATAGCCGGAAAAGTGCATCTTTTCAGGCGCATCCTGGCCACCGAAAATAACATTGATGACAATCGGCATATAATCGACCAACAGCGAAAAGCCGACAGAATAGAGATGCAGCAAAATATACATCGGCGAAACCTGGGCGTTGATCATGCCAAGTTCGCGTAACTCGCCCAAATGGCCAAGATAAACTTCCTGCGTCAATCGGACATCGCAACGCGGCGGGTTGGCTTTTCGGTCTTGCGAGGTGGAAAAACCGTAATGTGATAGCTGTTCGAAAAGCGCGCGGCTTCGTGCCAGCACGGCAGCAGAGGTTGGCGCTTTTGCCTTTGCTTTGGTTTCGCCCGGACCGGCGGCCTGCAGCCCGCGACGCAGCGGCGATATCGCCAGCAACGTCCCGCCACAAACATACCGGATCACCCGGCGGCGATAAAAGGGCTCCATGACGCGGCCTTTCATAAGGGTTCATAGGGTTTTGCCGAGTTCCTGGAAGCTCCTCCGCCCATTTTTACTTTCCCAATGCCGTTGGTTCGGCTTTGTTTTGGTGATGGACATGCCAAATATCCATCCACTGGCATCAGGCTTGCTCGGGCACCAAGCCGCTGCGGCTTTGCCCGGAAAGCCAGCGGAAAGCAACCGAAAAATCCTTTTCTGCAAGGCCGCTTTCGGCCAAGCGCTGATACAACATGGCCGCATGTGCACCAAGCGGAGTCGGTGCGTCGCTCTGCGCAGCAGCAAGCTGGGAAAGTCGCAAATCCTTCAACATCAATGCCGCGGTGAAACCGGGCTCGTAGTCGCGGTTCGAAGGTGCGGAGGGAACAGGGCCCGGCACGGGGCAATAGCTGGTGAGCGACCAGCATTGGCCGGAAGATTTTGAAGCAACCGCAAAAAGCTTCTCTCGCGCCAGCCCCAGCTTGTCGGCCAACACGAACGCTTCGCACACGGCAAGCATGCTTACGCCGAGAATCATGTTGTTGCAGATTTTTGCCGCCTGGCCTGTGCCGGCTCCGCCGGTATGGACAATGTTGCTGCCCATTGCGGCAAGCAAAGGCTTTGCCCGTTCAAATCCCGCTTCACTCCCGCCGACCATGAACGTGAGCGTTCCTGCTGTGGCACCGCCAACTCCCCCGGAGACCGGTGCATCCAACATCTCATGTCCGGCCTTCTCTGCCGCGGCAGCGACCAGCCGTGCCGTCTCCACATCAATGGTGGAGGAATCGATAATCAAAGCACGGCGCTCGCCAAGGGCAGCAATCAAACCGTGCGGGCCCAAATACAACGCGCGAACGTCCTCTCCGGCCGGCAGCATGGAGATAATCACCTCGGCCTCTTTCGCAGCCGTCGCGGCGCTCTCCGCCGTACGCCCGCCGGACTCGCGGTGTTTTGCCATCGCTTCCGAAACCACATCAAAACCGATTACGTCATGCCCCGCCTTCAGCAGGTTCGCGGCCATTGGCCGACCCATTTTGCCGAGGCCGATAAAAGCAATTTTTGTCATTGTTGCATCTCCGGCTGCGTTAGTTTTCCTGCAGTAAGCGTCGGGCAATGATGACACGCATAATTTCGTTCGTTCCTTCAAGAATGCGATGCACGCGAAGGTCGCGCAAATATCTCTCGATCTGGAATTCCTTGATATATCCGTACCCACCGTGAAGCTGCAGCGCCTGGTCGCAGATGCGAAAGCAAAGATCGGTGGCAAAACGCTTTGCCATGGCGCAGCGCATGGTCGCATCCGGCTCTGCCGCATCCAGCGCAGCAGCGGCGCGATGCACCATCAATCGTGCCGCCTCCAATTCCGTTGCCATATCGGCAAGCATAAACTGCAGCGCCTGAAAATCCGCCAAGCGCTGGCCGAATTGCCGCCGCTCGCGCATGTAATTCCGCGCTGCTTCCAAGGCTGCCCGTGCCCCGCCCAAAGAGCAGGCCGCGATATTTACGCGCCCGCCATCAAGCCCCATCATGGCAATACGAAAACCTTCGCCCTCTGCGCCCAATCGGTTTGTCACCGGCACCTGGCAGTCTGCAAACTGCACTTGCGCGGTGGGCTGCGAATTCCAACCCATCTTGCGTTCGGGCTTGCCGAAGGAAAGTCCCGGTGTGTCCTTTTCGATGAGCAAGCAGGAAATGCCATGCGGGCCTTCCGCCCCGGTGCGTACCATAACGGCATACAAATCCGTTGCCCCCGCACCGGAGATAAACGCTTTGGTGCCGGAGAGCACATAAGTCTCATCGACGCGGACGGCGCGCGTGCGAAGGCTTGCGGCATCGGAACCCGAATTGGGCTCCGTAAGGCAATAGCTTGCAAGCTTTTCCCCTCGCAAAAGCGAAGGAAGGTAACGCGCTCGTTGAGCTTCTGTACCGAAACGCGCAATCATCCATGCCACCATATTGTGGATGGAGAGGTACGCCGCGGTCGAGGGATCTGCTGCCGCCAATTCCTCGAAAATGAATGCCGCTTCCAGACGGCCAAGCCCCGAGCCGCCCTCCGCCTCGCCAACATAGATACCGGCAAAACCGAGCTCCGCGGCCGCGCGGAGCGTCTCCACGGGGAAGATTTTCTCTTCATCCCAGCGCGCGGCATGCGGGAGCAGCGCTTCGCTGGCAAACGTTCGTGCCGCTTCCTGGATGGCCCGTTGCTCTTCGGAAAGTTGAAAATCCATCGCGTGTTTCCCTGCCCTTGTCCCAGCCTTTGTAGCCCAGCTTGGGCACGCTGCGTAGGCCCCCCGCAGGAGCGGAGCTTGCCGAGGAGATCCTACTCCGGCAAGACTTCCCTCTCCGACAGAGAGGGAGGAGACGGAAATGAGCGAAATCGTCACGGAATTTCTGTTTGAAATGCGCCTTCACGTGATCGCGCCCGTGGAAGTCGGGGCGATTGGCGGCAATCTCCGCCGTTTTGCGGCCGTCACTGACGGCAGTTTTGAAGGACCGAAGCTCAGGGGCTTGGTATTGCCGGGCGGGAGCGATGCGCTGGTCATCCATCCCAATGGGCGCACATTGTTGGATGTTCGGCTGGCTTTGCAAACGCACGACGGGGCAGCGATTTTCCTGCAATACCGAGGTGTGCGCAGCGGCCCTGAAGCAGTGCTCCAACGGCTGGCACGCGGAGAAGCGGTTGACCCGTCGGAGTACTACTTCCGCACCCTGATCCTCTTCGAGACCGGCGATGCGCGCTACGCTTGGCTCAATGATCTGGTCGCGGTGGGCCTCGGCCGGCGAGAGCCGAGCGGGCCGATCTATCGCGTCTTTGCGCTCTGCTGAAGCCGATAAACAGCAAAACGCCTTGCCTACTCTTCCCGCCGCGGGCGAGAAAGCAGAGAGGCCATGGCTTGTTGGAGAGTCATCCGCCCCGCGAGAAGATCGGCAACAGCAGCGGCAATCGGCAATTCCAATCCGGCCTTTGCTGCACGCGCCACCAAAGCCGGAGCGGTTGTCACCCCCTCGGTCACGGTGGTGCGGGCGGCAAGAATCGCGTCCAGCCGCTCGCCCCGGCCCAACGCATAGCCCAGGCTGTAATTGCGGCTGGCAAGGCCGGTAGAGGTCAACAGCAAATCCCCCAAGCCGGAAAGCCCCGCCACCGTCTCCGCCCGTCCGCCCAAGGCAACGGTCAGCCGCGCAATTTCCGCAAGGCCTCTGGTCATCAACGCCGCGCGGGCGTTTTCCCCAAGCCCGGCCCCGATCACCGCACCTGCCGCGATGGCAATGACGTTTTTGGCCGCCCCGCCAAGCTGGGCGCCCACGGGATCATCATTGCCGTAGAGGCGAAATCGGGCCGTGCCGAGGCGTGCGGCAATCTCGGTGCGCAAAGCCCGATCAAACCCCGCAACCACCGAAGCCGCCGGCAAACCCGCAGCAATTTCGTGCGCGAAGTTCGGCCCGGTGAGAACGGCAAGCGGGCGCCGGGGCTCGAGCGCCGCCATCACCTCCAAAGGCAAAGCAAACGTATCGGCTTCCAGACCTTTGGCGCACACCAGCGCAGCGCCCGGCGGTAACATCGCCGCCACGGCGCGCAAATATTGCATCGGCACGGCCAGCACAAAAAGCTCCGCCTGGGCAGGCATGCGTGCGGTAACGATGATGTCCTCCGGCAATGGAAAGCCCGGAAGGCGCGGGTTCTCTCGTGTCCGGGCGATGGCGGCAGCGCGCTCGGGATCCCGCGCCCACAGTCGCACGCGGTTGCCGGCGCGGGCGCATTGCAAAGCCAGCGCAGTTCCCCACGCGCCGGCTCCGATCACGGCAATGTCACTCATCAGCCAGCCGCACCAGCCGCGCCCCCGCACCCGCTTCGCCCGTCCCGAGCCTTTCCAGCAATGCCGAGAGAATCACCGCGGCCTCCTCTTCGAATCGGAACGGCGGATTGATCACCACAAGGCCGGAGCCATTCAAGCGCGAAGGGTCGGTGGGTTCGCGCAGCACAAGCTCCGCCGCCACAATGTCGCGTAATCCGCTTTCGGCCAACATGGCATGAAATGCGCGCACGGGGGCACGATGCTTGATGGGATACCACACGGCACAAACGCCGTGGCGAAAGCGCTTGGAAGCGCCAAGCAGGGCGGTGCGCAAATGGTCATATTCCTCGGGGTCTTCGAAGGGCGGATCAATCAGCACCAGCCCTCGCCCCTCGCGCGGCGGCAGCAGCGCTCGCAAAGCCTCATAACCGTCGCGGGCGTGCACGCCCACCTGCCGATCGTGGGCAAAGCGCGCGCGCAGCAAAGCGACATCTTCGGGATGGAGTTCGCAACAAGCCAGCCGATCGCCCTCCCGCATGCAGGCTCGGATCAACAGCGGCGAACCCGGATAGAGCCCCAGGCGCTGCACCAACCCCACGTAATCGGCCAAAGGGGGCGGAGGATTTTCCAGCAGCAAGCGGATGCCGCGCCGCCATTCCCCGGTCCGCTCCGCCGGCCCCCGCTCCAGCGCATAGGCGCCGGCGCCTGCATGTGTGTCCAAAACAAAGAAGGGGCTCTGCTTACGGCTGAATGCGCGCAGCAGCCACACGAGCAGCGCGTGCTTCATGCAATCGGCAAAATTGCCGGCATGAAAGGCATGCCGATAATTCATCTCAGCGCGCCGGCAGGGATTTGCCGCTGTGGGACAATGTCTCCAGCGGCCAGCGCGGGCGCGGGGAAAAATCCAACCCATCGCAGAGCCCCAGCCGAAGCCGCTCGATTCCCGCCCACGCCACCATCACCGCATTGTCGGTGCAAAGGGAGGAGGGCGGAGCAAAAAACTCGAACCCTTGCGCTTTTGCCTGTTCGGCAACCGCGGCGCGGATCGTCTGGTTCGCAGCCACGCCTCCGGCCATGACCAAATGAGAAGTGTCAGGCGAATATGCGCGGAACGCCTCCATCGCGTGGGCTGCCCGGTCGGCCAAAACCTCGGTGACCGCCTGTTGGAAAGAAGCGGCGAGATCGGCGGCGAACGACTGGGCAAGTGGTCCCGGAGGTTTGCTTGCGACAAGCTGCGCCACCGCGGTTTTCAGTCCGGAAAAGCTGAAATCGCAGCCCGGTCGGCCGAGAAGGGGCCGGGGGAGCGGAAACGCGGAAGGATCGCCCAAGGCAGCCAACCGCTCCAAGTACGGTCCCCCCGGCCAGGGCAGGCCGAGAAGCTTCGCAACCTTGTCAAATGCCTCCCCCACCGCATCGTCCAACGTGCTGCCAAGCCGACGGTAATTCCCAACGCCGAGAACGGCGACGCATTGGCAGTGCCCCCCCGAGAGCAGCATAAGAAGATACGGAAACGGCACATCCTCGGGGAACAGACCCGGCAGCCGCGGGCTCAATGCGTGCGCCTCCAGATGATTGACGGCCACAAAGGGCTTTTTTTGCGCCAGCGCAATTCCCTTGGCAAAACTCGAACCTACAATTAACCCGCCGATGAGGCCGGGACCCGAGGTCGCGGCCACGCCGGCAAGATCCCCATAGCGCAGTCCCGCCTCACCCATGACCCGTTTCACCAATTCCGGCAGATGGTGCAAATGTGCGCGCGCAGCAATCTCGGGCACCACGCCCCCATGCGGCGCGTGCTCGGCAAGCTGGCTCAGCACCACTTCCGCAAGGACTTTGCCCGCGCCGTCCAAAACCGCTGCCGCGGTTTCATCGCAGGAGGTCTCAATGCCGAGCACCGGCCCTTCCGCGCGGGGAAGATCGTAGAAATGCATGGTTTTCTCTTTCCTTTCCCCGCATGTAGGATTACGAGGCCCCGATGAACAAGCCCTTGTCCCCCTCCGTCGGCAGCCGCGCTATCGCGGTAAAACCGCACACGCGCGAATTGCCTTTGCGGGTCGGCACGCGCGGCTCCCCCCTCGCCTTGGCACAGACCCGCTTCTTTCTCAGCCAGCTGCGCACCTTCTGCCCGGTGCTTCGCAGCCTCGACGTATTTGAGGAACATGCCATCCGCACCACCGGAGATCTGGTGCAGGATCGGAGACTCGCCGACATCGGCGGCAAGGGGCTTTTTGCGAAGGAGATTCATGAAGCGCTGGCAGATGGCCGGATCGACTTCGCGGTGCACAGCCTGAAAGATTTGGAAACCCATCTGCCGGACGGCATTGTCCTCGGCTGCACGTTGCGGCGAGAAGATGCGCGAGACGTGTTGATTCTCGGGCCTCGCTGCTTTCCGCCGGATTCGGCAGATCCCATTTCTGCTCTCCCCTGGAATGCCGTGTGCGGCACCTCCTCCGTACGCAGGCAAGCGCAGTTGCTGCATATGCGCCCGGATCTTCGCGTCGTCACGCTGCGCGGCAATGTCCAAACCCGAATCGATAAGCTGACTTCCGGCGTCTGCGATGCAACCTTGCTGGCCTTGGCCGGGCTGCGCCGGCTTGCTTTGGTAGATACGCAGCCTTGCATCGTGCTCGAACCCGAGATGATGGTGCCGGCGGCCGGCCAGGGTATTATCGGCGTTACGGTTCGCGCCGACGATACCGAGCTGCGCGAGCTTCTCGCCGCGATTGAAGACCCGGAAGCAAGGGCGGTGGCAACAGCAGAACGGGCGATGCTGGCAAGCCTGGATGGGTCTTGCCGGACCCCGATCGGCGGCTATGCCAGGCTTTTGCCGAATGGAGAGCTGTCGCTGATCGGCATGGTGGCGCGGGCTGACGGGTCCTTTCTGTCGCGACGCAGCCTGCAGGGGCCGGCAAGCGAAGCTGCCGCCATCGGCACGGAACTCGGCAACGCGCTTAGGGCCGATAGCCCCGATGACATCTTCGCTTGAGCGCACCGGCGTGTTGATCACAAGGCCGCAACCTTTCGCTGAGCAGACGGCACGCGAAGTCCAGGCGCTGGGCTACCGCCCGGTAGTGGCGCCGTTGTTTTTCATTCAACAGCGGGATGTCGCCCTGCCGGAGGCCGAAAACCTTCAAGCAATTCTGATCACCAGCGGGCACGCGTTGGCGGCCCTTCCTGCCGCTTATCGCGGGGTCCCGCTTCTTGCGGTGGGCAATGCCACCGCGGCGCGAGCGAGGCTGCAGGGCCATCGGCATGTGGAAAGCGCTGATGGCGATGCGGAAAGCTTGGCCGCGCTCGCCGCCCGCCGTTGTGATCCGAATGGACTTCCGCTGCTGCTTGCAACCGGAGAAGGATATGGCGAAGCGCTCGAAAAGGCTTTGTCCGCAAAAGGCTTTCCTGTCATTCGCGTTGCCGTTTACGCCGTCCGCCCCGTGCCTTCCCTGCCCGAACCGGCGCGTGACGCCTTGGCCAAAAATACGCTGAAAGCTGCGCTGTTTTTCTCACCGGACACCGCACGCATCTTCGTCCGCCTGATGCATTTGGCGGACAGCAAAGCGATGCTTACGCAGGTTGAAGCCTTGGCGATCAGCACAAAAGTTGCCGAAGTACTCGCCCTATTGCCTTGGCAGCGCGTTCGTGTCTCTTCTCATCCCACCCAGGCTGCATTGCTGGGATTACTTGCATGACAGAAACAAACGAGCCAGACGAGGCCGCGCGCCTCCCGGCCCTGCCCGAGAAAGAGGCTCGCCCCGAGCAGGAACAAACCCCGGAGGGGCAGACAAAACCGGCGAAGGAAGCCAAATCCTGGGATCCGTTGCCGCTGTTGTTCGGGCTGGGGGTCATCGTGCTGCTTGCCGCTGTCGTTTATCTTTGGCAGCACCCGTTGCAGCGCCCGCAGCCTCAAAGCCCGAGCGCAACGGCCCCTGCCGCGGTGCAGCCCTCTCAGCCTTCCTCGGAAATTTCGACCATCGATGCGCGCCTGCAAGCGCTCAGCCAGCGGCTGGAAGCGGTGGAGCATCGGGCTCCCGCAGAAGCGGCGGATACGCACAGCCTGGAATCGCGCATTGCCGCATTGGAGCAGCGCGCAACCGAGGTGCCCGCGATGGGCAGCGGCGGCGGCGACCAGGCTTCCGCCAAAATGCTGCAGGCACTCACCGCACGGCTGGAAGCGCTCGAACGTCAGCAAAAGACGTTGGCCGATGAGCTGGCGGCAACCTCTTCGGCGCTCAACCAGCGCCTCGATTCGGTGGAATCGCGCCTGGCCGCGGCAGAGCAGCTCGGCCAAGCCTTGGCCAAGCAAAAGCAAAACGCGATTGCGGCAGACCGCGCCTTGCGCATGGCCCGCATCGCCGCGGCCGGCGTGGCGCTGCAATTGGGTCTACCTTTGGGCGAAATCCCCGGCGCGCCGCCAGCGCTCGCACGCTTCGCCGCCTCACCTCCGCCCACGGAGGCGGCACTTCGTGCATCCTTCGCCCAAGCCGCCCGCGCTGCCCAAGAGGCGTCTTCGCATGTCGCCGGGCCTGCCGCGACGCGCTCATTCTGGCAGCAGCTCTGGCAGCGCCTCGGCGCATGGGTCACGGTTCGCCAAGGCGGGCGGGTCATTTTGGGCGATCCGACAGAGGCCATCATCGCCGACGCCGAGGCCGCGCTCATCGCCGGAGATCTCGCGCAAGCGCTGAAGCTTGTGCAGTCTTTGCAGGGGCCGCCCGCAGAGGCCTTTGCGGCATGGCGCACGCAGGCCGAGGCCCTCCTTGCCGCGCGTGAGGCACTCTCCGGCATGGCTGCAGGTGCATGATGCGCCGGGTCGTGTTGATTGTGCTCGTCGCGAGCATTGCGGTCGGGCTTGTGTGGGAAGTCGCACACCTGCCCGGGCTGATCAGCGCCCAAATCGGCACATGGCATATCGAGGCGCGCACGCCCGTGGCCGTGCTCGGCTTGGTCCTGCTGGTGGTTCTCACGTATTTTGTCTTTCGCGGCTTGGGCCTGATCTGGAGCATCCCCAGAAGGTGGCGGCAATGGCAAACCCGACGTTCGCGCACCTTGGGCGAAAAAGCCGTTACCCGTGCGCTGGTCGCGCTTGCGGCCGGCGAAGCCGCTCCGGCTCGGCGAGAAAGCGCGCGCGCGCGGCGGTTTTTAGGAGATACACCGCAAACCCTTCTCCTTGCCGCGCAAGCCGCTCGGCTGGCCGGAAAAGAGGATGAGGCGGAACGGCTCTATCAGCTTCTGGCGAATCATGCAGAGGCTGCGTTTCTGGGCTTTCGCGGCCTCTTGCAGCAGGCCGTCTCCAAAGGGGATTGGAAAACCGCGGCCGAGCTTGCCCGCAAGGCGGAGGCAAGCCATCCCGGCGCCGCATGGCTTCGCGCCGAGCGCCTGCAGCTTGCCATCCAAGCAGGCAGTTGGAAGGAAGCGGCTTCGCTCGCCACAGCGGAAACGCCGCGGCATGTCCTGTTGACCGCCGCCGCCCAAGAGGAGAAAAATCCCAAGGAGGCGCTTCGCCTTGCCCGCCGTGCGTGGGAAGAAAACCCCGAATTCGTCCCCGCTGCGCTGATCTACGCCGAGCGGTTGCGCGCTTCCGGTCACGCCCGCCAAGCGCTTTCCGTGTTGCAGCGCACATGGCAAAAAACGCCGCACCCCGATCTCGCCGAGGCTGCGCTGCAGCCTCTCACCACGCCGCTGGAACGTTGGCGCGCGGCAAAACGCTTTGTCGACGCGAACGGAGAACAAAATCCGGAAGCCCTGCTGCTGTTGGCGCGCGTTGCGTTGGCCGCAGGCCTTCTCGGCGAAGCGCGCCGTTACGCCGAAGCCGCGCGCGCGCGGCTCAATCAACGGCGCGTCTGGCTTTTGCTTGCCGATATCGAGGCAGCAGAAGGCGGATCAACCCAAGCCTTGCAGGAAGATTTGCGCCAAGCCGCGCTCGCCGAGCCCGATCCGACCTGGTGCTGCACGTCCTGCGGCGCGACATATCCAAGCTGGCGCCCGGTCTGCCTCAATTGCCACGCCTTTGGCCGGTTGGCGTGGACAAGCCCGATGCGCGCTCCCGTGGTGGCAGAGACCGTGGCAGCGTCTTGACGGCGGGGCCGCCCGGAAAGCTGCCCCCGCCTACGCCAATTCGGCCTGAAGCTCCGGCGCGGTCAGCGGCTGCGGCAGATACCGCACGAACTCCTTCGGCACCACCTGCCAGAAATGCGGAAGCACAAGCGGGAAGTCGTGCAACAGCATCGCCGCATAACGGCTGTTCGTTTCTGCAACATGCTGTTCGATCAGCTCGCGCAAGACCCGCTCCCAATAGGGCGAGGCAATGCGTTGCCAAAGCAATGTGGCAGGATTCACGCGCTTCTCAAAAAGATTCTCCGGGTCATACACAAAGGCCATGCCACCGGTGAAGCCGGCGCCGAAATTATCGCCGACCGGCCCGAGAATGACCACCGTGCCACCGGTCATATATTCGCAGCCGTTGCAGCCGCAGCCTTCCACCACCGCGATTGCGCCGGAGTTGCGAACCGCAAACCGCTCGCCCGCCTGGCCGGCGGCAAAGAGATAGCCGGAAGTCGCGCCGTACAACACCGTATTGCCGATGATGGTGTTCTCCTGCGACCGCAAGTGCGAAGACGGCGGCAACCGCACCACGATGGTGGCGCCGGACAATCCTTTACCGACATAATCGTTGGCATCGCCGATCACTTCCAGCTTCAAACCCTGCACGGCAAACGCGCCAAGCGATTGTCCGGCAGAACCGCGCAGCCGCACCGTGAGCTGGCCGGGCTCCAAACCCTTCATTCCGAAACGGCGCACGATTTTGGAAGAAACCTTGGTGCCGATGGCACGATGCGTGTTGCGAATACTATACTGCAGCTGCATCTTCTCGCCGCGTTCGAAGAAGGCCGCCGCATCGGCAATCATCTGCGCATCCAGCGTCTCCGGCACTTCGTTACGCCCCTCGATGGTGCAGTAACGCGCATATGGGCCCGGATCCGCTTGCACCAAAAGCGGGTTGAGATCGAGATCATCCAGCATTTCCGAGCCGCGGCTCACTTGGTGCAACAAATCCGTCCGCCCGATCACCTCGGCCAGCGAGCGCACGCCGAGCGACGCCAGAATGCTGCGCACGTCCTCGGCAATGAAGGAGAAGAGATTGATCACCTTCTCCGGAGTGCCGGTAAATTTTGCGCGCAGTTTTTCATCTTGCGTACAGACGCCGACAGGGCATGTGTTGGAATGGCATTGACGCACCATAATGCAGCCCATGGCAATCAACGAAGCCGTGCCAATGCCGAACTCTTCCGCGCCGAGCATTGCCGCAATCACCACATCGCGCCCGGTCTTGATGCCGCCGTCGGTGCGCAGACGCACCCGATGGCGCAGCCTGTTCAGCATCAAAACTTGATGCGCTTCCGAAAGTCCCATTTCCCACGGCAGGCCCGCATATTTGATCGAGCTTTGCGGGCTTGCTCCCGTTCCGCCGGAATGCCCGGAAATCAAAATCACATCGGCCTTTGCTTTCGCAACGCCTGCGGCGATTGTTCCTATGCCAGAACGCGCGACCAGCTTCACGCACACCGTTGCGGTCGGATTGATCTGTTTCAAATCATAGATCAGTTGCGCAAGGTCTTCGATGGAGTAGATGTCATGGTGCGGCGGCGGGCTGATCAAGGTTATCCCGGGCTGGGCGTAACGCAGCCGCGCAATCAATTCGCTGACTTTGATGCCGGGAAGCTGCCCGCCTTCTCCAGGCTTGGCCCCTTGCGCAATTTTAATTTCGATCTCGCGGCAATTGTTGAGATATTCGGCGGTTACGCCGAACCTGCCCGAAGCGATCTGTTTGATCGCCGATGATGCGTTATCGCCGTTTGGACGGGGTTGATAGCGCGCGGGATCTTCCCCGCCCTCGCCCGAATCGGAGCGGGCGCCGATGCGGTTCATCGCAATCGAGAGCGTTTCATGCGCTTCCGGGCTCAATGCCCCAAGCGAAATTCCGGGCGCGACAAGCCGTTTGCGGATCTCGGTAATGCTTTCCACTTCGTCGATCGAAATGGGTTTGCGTCCCTCCGTGCGAAAATCCAGTAAATCACGGAGGCTGATCGGCGGACCGCGTCGCACGGCATCGGCGTAGCGGCGGTACATGCTGTAGCTGTCCGTTGCAACCGCGGTTTGCAGCAAGTGAATAAGTTGCGCGTCAAACCCGTGCGCTTCACCGCCATGGCGGCGCAATTTGTAAAATCCGCCAACCGGCAGGCGAATCACGTCCTGCTGCCATGCATCACGATGTAATGCCAAAACCTTCTTGGCGATACCCGAGAGACCGATGCCGGAAATGCGCGAAGGCATGCCGGGGAAAAACTCGGCAACCAGCGCACGCGAAAGCCCGATCACTTCGAAGTTGTAGCCGCCGCGATAAGAAGAGATCACGGCGATGCCCATCTTCGACATAATTTTCAGAAGGCCCTTATCAACCGCCTTCTTATAACGCTGCACCGCCTCTTTGAGCGTGATCTGGCCGAACAATCCACGCCGGTGTCGATCGGCAATGGCTTCCTGGGTAAGATACGCGTTGACCGTGGTCGCACCGACACCGATTAACACGGCGAAATAATGCACATCGAGGCATTCCGCGCTGCGCACGTTCAGGCTTGTGAAAGTACGTAATGATTGACGAACAAGATGTGTGTGCACCGCACCGGTCGCCAAGATCATGGGAATGGCGACGCGCTCCGCGCTCATTTCCTCATCCGTCAAAATAACGTGTGTGCAGCCGGCACGCACGCCTTCTTCGGCCTCACGCTGAATCCGCAAAAGCGCGGCGCGCAGCCCGCCCTCGCCCTCCTCAACGGGAAATGTGCAATCGACAACGCAGGCAGAGCTGCCCATATAGGCCCGCATGGCGTCGAACTCGGCAGTGGAAAGAACCGGGCTTTCCAACTGCAAGAGATCGCACTGGCTTGCATCTTCATCAAGAATGTTGCCGAGATTGCCGAGCCGCGTTTTCAGCGACATGACGCGGGTTTCGCGCAGGCTGTCGATAGGCGGGTTCGTCACCTGACTAAACGCCTGGCGGAAATAATGATGCAATCCGCGATATCGCTCCGAAAGCACCGCAACCGGCGTATCATCGCCCATGCTGCCCACGGGTTCATTCGCATCCTCAACCATGGGATGCAGAATAAGTTCCAAATCTTCAAGCGTTATGCCCAGTGCCGCCTGCCTGCGCCGCAACGCCTCTCCTTCATAACGAACAGGCTCTTGCGCATCCGTCTTAACGATGTGATCGATGACCTGAACACGCTTGATCCAGTTTCCGTAGTCGTAGCGCGAAGCCAAGAGATCTTTCAGCTCGCTATCCCGATAGAATTGCGGCTTCGCAAGATCAACCCCGATGGTTTGCCCTGGACCGACACGCCCCTTCTCCACAATATCCTGCTCATCGAGTTTCACCATCCCAGTTTCGGAACCGACAATCAACATCTGCTGACGGGTAATCGTGTAACGCATCGGCCGAAGCCCGTTGCGGTCCAATCCGGCAATCACCCAACGTCCGTCCGTTGCAACGATTGCGGCCGGACCGTCCCACGGTTCCATCACCGCATTGCAATAAAGGAACATATCCCGATGCGCTTTCGGCATGGTCGCATCTTGGCCGATGCTCGCCGGGATCATCAAAGCCTTCGCCATTGGCGCATCGCGCCCGGCGCGCACCAGCAGCTCGAAGACGTTATCCAGAATGGCCGTATCGGAGCCCCCGGTTTGTACCACCGGTTTGATATCTTCGAGATAGGGATCAAGCAGCGGCGATGAAAGCCGAGTCTCGTGGCTTTTCATCCAATTGATATTACCCGTCAGAGTATTGATCTCGCCGTTATGCGCCAGCATCCGAAACGGTTGCGCCAGCCGCCAGGTGGGAAACGTATTGGTGGAATAACGCTGGTGGTAGATCGCAAAGCGGGAAACAAACCGCGGGTCGAGCAAATCAGGATAAAACTCCGTCAGGTGCTCGGCCAAAAACATCCCTTTGTAAATAATTGACCGTGCGGAAAGGGAGCAAAGATACAGCTCCGGAATGCCCGCAACCAATGCCTGTTTTTCAATGCGTCGGCGGATCACATACAGATCGCGCTCAAAGGTTGCCTCATCCGTTCCCCGCGCGTTCCAAATCATGATCTGCTCGATTTCGGGACGCGTCGCATTGGCTTTCTCGCCGATGCAGTCGACATTGATCGGCACTTGCCTCCAGCCGTAAATGGCGTAGCCGAAAGCCAAAATTTCGGTCTCCACAATTTGGCGGCAACGTTCTTGTGCGGAAAGGTCGGTTTTCGGCAGAAACACCATACCGACACCGATCGGGCCCGAACGCAGCTTGTCACCGCCGCGCTCTACGACTTCTGCGAAGAAATCCTGGGGTATTTCAATATGAATGCCGGCACCGTCCCCGGTTTTGCCGTCTGCGTCCACAGCGCCGCGGTGCCAAACCGCCTTCAACGCATCGATACCCGCTTGTACCACGTCGCGGCGCGGCTTTCCATCCAATGCCACGATCATACCAACGCCGCAAGCATCATGCTCCTGGGCAGGATCATACGTTTCCGCAAGCGCCTGCGTATTGCGTTGCCAACTGGAGACAAATTCCAAAGCACTTTCTTCGCGCATCACATTCGCTCCTTCCTGCCGCTGGCATGCCGTTCGGCTCTCATGCTTAATCCGCCGCTTCTGCAAGCTGCGCATTCTGTTGTATATAACTATGGATTTGCGCTGCCGCGTCGCGCCCATCGCGGATCGCCCACACCACAAGGCTAGCTCCACGAACGATATCTCCAGCGGCAAAGACACCGGGAAGCGAGGTCATGAATGTGCGATGGTTAATCTTCAGCATGCCGTGCCGGGTCACTTCCAGTTGCGGCTCGTTCCACAGCATCGGCAGCGGCTCGGGATCAAAACCCAGCGCCTTGATCACCAAATCGGCAGGCACCACGAAATGCCCGCCTTCCTCCGGGTGCACCGATTGCCGGCCAGAGGCGTCCGGCATGCCAAGGCGCATGCGCACCGCGCGCACGGCATGCACCGATGTTTCGCCGAAAAATGCCTCGGGTGCCGCGAGCCAAACGAACTCTACACCTTCTTCCTCGGCATTCTTCACTTCCCGCATGGAGCCGGGCATATTGGCCCGGTCACGCCGATAGAGGCATTTCACCGAGGCCGCCCCCTGGCGCACGGCGGTGCGCACGCAGTCCATCGCCGTATCGCCGCCGCCGATCACCACCACCTGCTTGCCCGCGGCATTCAGCAAGCCGTTCTCGAACGCCGGCACCGAATCCCCTAAGCCCTTGCGGTTGGAGGCAACCAAATAATCGAGCGCCGGGACAATACCCCCCAACCCCACACCCGGCCCGCCGAGCTCACGCGGTTTGTAAACGCCGGTGGCAATCAAGACCGCGGCATGCCGTTGGCGTAGGGCCCGAAGCGAGATGTCCTTTCCCAATGTCGTATTGAGATGGAAACGAACGCCGCTTTCCTCCAACAACCGCCAGCGGCGCAACACCACCTCTTTTTCCAGTTTGAAATTCGGAATCCCGTAAATCAGCAACCCGCCCACGCGATCGTAGCGGTCATACACATCCACCGCATAGCCATGCCGGCGCAGCTCTTCCGCCGCCGCAAGCCCTGCCGGGCCGGCGCCGACAATGCCGACGGAGAGGCCAAGCTCCCGATGCGGGCGGATGGGCTTCACCCAGCCGCGCTCGAATGCCGTATCGGTAATAAAACGTTCAACCGCGCCGATGGTAACCGCCCCGTGGCCTGTCTCCAGCACGCAGTGACCCTCGCACAGCCGATCTTGCGGGCAGATGCGGCCGCAAATTTCCGGGAAATTGTTGGTGGCGGAAGAAATTTCATAAGCGTCTTCCAGCCTTCCCTCAGCGGCAAGCTTCAACCAATCCGGAATATTATTGTGCAAGGGACAATGAATCAAACAAAACGGCACGCCGCATTGGCTGCATCGGCTGGCCTGGCGCGCCGCCTCATCCGGTTCAAACCGCCGATAAATCTCGTCAAAATCGGTGCGGCGGCGGAGCACATCCCGCTTTTCCGGCATTTGCTGAGGCAAATGGACAAATTGCAGCATCCGCTCGGGCAAAAGACCCTCCTTTTCGCCGAACAACCCGGCCCTAACACCTCGGCACGATCCAGGTCATGGGGCAAACGCCACCGCCCCACGTTTTTTATAGCGGGTTTTCCATCACGAAGCGAGGCCGAAAATGCCAGATCGGACAGAAATACTTCCATTTCTGCATCCCATCAGCTCTGCAATGTTTGCAAGCCGAATGGGATTTCTTATAATTAAGTCCGTTTCGGTCCTTTTCTCGCCTTCAGGCCAGAACGGGGCTCACCAAGCTCCCGCCTCGCCGATAAGCCCGCAAATACTGCGGCACCACCAACTCCAGCGGGGTCGGCGCGAGCCCCAATTCGTGCAGACCGGGCATCCCCTTGTGCACCACATTATCGCGCTGCAACAGCAAAAGCTGGTCTCGCGTGAGCGGTTTGCCGGGGAGCAGCTCCATCACGCGCGCCAGCAAGCGCGCAAGAGGCATCGGCACTTCGATCATTAGCCGCCGCCTCTGGGTTTCGGCCAGCACATACGCCAACAATTCACGGAACGAATAGATCCGCGGCCCGCCGAGCTCGTAGATCTGCCCTTGGGCCTCGTCTTGGTGCAGCGCCGCCATCACCGCGTCCGCCACATCGCCCACATACACCGGCTGAAACCGGGTCGCCCCGGCAATAACGGGCATGATGGGCGAAACCATCGCGGTTTTCGCAAACCGGTTGAAAAACTGATCCTCCGGGCCGAACACGACGGAAGGCCGGAGAATGGCAGCTTGCGGAAACGCCGCCCGCACTTGCTCTTCGCCTGCCGCCTTGCTTTTCGCGTAGCGGCTTTCGCTGGCGGGATCCGCACCGATGGCGGAGATGTGCACCAACTTTTCAACCCCCGCCGCACCGGCGAGGCGTGCGACCCGTCCCGCGCCTTCGGCATGAATGCGCATAAAGTCCCCTGCCCGCCGCTCGGCCAAAATCCCAACCAGATTGACGGCGATCCCCGCTCCGGCAAGAGCTCGGCTGACCGCGGCTTCCTCCGTAATCGGGCAAGCCAGCGGCACAATCTGCCCGACCGCTCCCATAGGTTTCAGAAATCGGGCCGTTTCCGGGTCCCGCACCGCCACTCGCACGATGTATTGCGCTTGCGCCAGACGCTTGACCACATAACGCCCGATGAAACCCGAGCCGCCGAACACGGCGGCAACGTTGCGTGTTGGCATGAAATTTGTCCTTGATCCTTCGGTTTTCTCCGGCGCCTTGATAAATGCCGGAGCGATCTCTCACAAGCGCGCCGATGCCCCCCTATATGTAAGGAAAGCAGAAGTGGCGAAAGAGACGGTCATGCCGTGGCTCTTTGCGCTGCGTGGCCGCCCTTGCCATCCGGTAGAACTTTCAGAGTCGGAGGATGCAGGGATGAGTGTTTACATCCGAAGCCCCATGGAATGGGGATGGGACCAGCTTCGCGCGCTCACCAGCCGGAGGCAAAGAGAGGAAGCCGCCGCCGGGAAAGCGGCGGCCTTTGCCCCGCCAGAGGTCCGTCGGATCGCTATGGCCGATGTCTGGGACGCCCTGAGAAAAGGTATCGAGGATTTTGCCGATCATCGTACCGATGTGATTTTTCTGTGTCTCATCTATCCCATCGCCGGTTTGCTTCTGTCTCGCCTGGCCTTTGGGGAGGGTGCTTTGCAGCTGCTCTTTCCCCTTGGGGCCGGATTTGCACTGATCGGTCCTTTCGCCGCGGTGGGCCTTATGGAAATGAGCCGCCTGCGCGAACGGGGCGAAGAGAGCGGCTGGCAAGATGCTTTCGCGGTGCTGAAAGCGCCCAATCTTGGCGCCATTGTGGTCTTTGGCTTGATGCTCGCGGTCATGTTCCTCCTGTGGCTCGCGGCAGCGGCTGAGATTTATGAGCTTACCCTTGGTCCTGGTCGGCCGGCTTCGCTTTCCGCGTTCTTGCACGATGTTTTCCGCACGCCCGCCGGTTGGACAATGATCGGGGTTGGCATGGGGGTTGGCTTTATCTTTGCCCTGATCGTGCTGGTTTGCAGCGTAGTGGCATTTCCGTTGCTGCTTGATCGTGACGCCGATGTCGGCACCGCCTTGTTCACCTCGCTGCGGGCCAGCCTTCGCAATCCTATCCTTGTCGGGCTCTGGGGTTTGATTGTCGCGGTAGGATTGCTGCTCGGCTCCATTCCCTTTTTCGTGGGGCTTGCGGTGGTCATGCCGGTTTTGGGGCACGCCAGCTGGCATCTTTATCGCAAACTCGTGGTCCCGCCCCCGAGCGGCGAAGTTTCAGTGGTGGGAAAGCTGACGCCGGAAGAGCAGACGGTATAACGGCCTACGGATCAGCAAACGCTGCCTGCGCGCCGAAAAGCGCGCTTGGCGCGCAACGCGGTGGAGACGTATGCTTTCAGATCGTGTATTCAGATCAATCCGCCGAGGGCGCAGGCGATAGTGGCACTGCAAGCTTGATTTCCGGCAAAAACGTACGCCCTTCCCGCACGAAGTGATCCCAAAGCGATTGCGCGGCCGGCAGAAGCCGCTTTTCTTGCCGCTTCACGACAAACCATTGTCGCACAATCGGGGTGCCCACCACATCAAGAATGGCCAGGCGATGGCTGGCATATTCCGCTGCTATGGTATGGGCGGAGAGGAGGGCAACCCCCATCCCGGCGATCACGGCTTGTTTGATTGTCTCGTTACTGCCCAGCTCAATAGAGGCTTTCGGCGTTACCCCCGCTTCCTTAAACAGTTTCTGTTCCAGAACGCGGGTGCCCGATCCCTTTTCGCGTGAAAGAAACGTCTCGTTTTTCAAAGCGCTGAGAGGAATACGCGGCACTCTCGCGAACGGATGATCGCAAGGCGCGATAATGACATGCGGATGTTCTCCAAACGCCGCTGCCATAACGGGAAAATCCTGCGGGGGACGTCCCATCAAAGCAAAATCCACCTCATATTGTTGCAATGCAGCAATGGTATCGCGCCGATTGGCCACTTGTAGGCGGAGCTCGATATTCGGGTGCGACCGCTGGAACGCCGCCAACGCTGCCGGGGCAAAATATTTCGCCGTGCTGATGACGGCGACCGCCACTTGCCCGCTTTCGTTGTTGCGTAATGCGGTGATCGCCTCCACGCAATCGCCGAGAACACCCTCGATCTGCGCAATCGCTGCCAGCACCTCTCGCCCTGCTTCGGTCGGAACCGCAAGGCCCGCCCGGCGTTCCAAAAGCGGCACACGCAATGTTTCTTCCAACAACTTCAGCTGCTGCAACAACGCAGGCGGCGTAAGCCCCAAGCGGGCTGCGGCACCGCTGATCGTGCCGGCCTCGGCAATGGCCGCCACCGCGCGGAGTTGCTTGAGTGTCAGACGCTGCACCAGGCTTTTAAGAGAATCTTTCATCAAGGAAAAAATAATAAAAATTGCTTTGCTAGGCAATGCCGGTCATACCTCTCGTGACTCGGCTCCAAGGGGCAGTAGCCTCCAACCCATACGCTAGCCCTGAAACAATCCGGGGAGAGAGGGAACGTGATGCACCAAACTTTGGCTGACTCGTTACACGATTGGGCTGCGAATGTTGTGCCGCGCCATGCGGTTGCGGAAACGGTTCTCGCTTTGTCCGAGGCCGCAAAGCAAATCGCCGGCCTTCTGGCTTTGGGCCCCTTGGCAGGCGCCCTGGGTGCAACGGTCAGCGTTCACTCCGAGCGTGATGCGCAAAAAAAGCTCGACGTGATGGCGCACCGAATATGTGTGGATGCGCTCCGCAGCGCCCCTGTTGCGGCGATTGCCTCCGAAGAAGAAGATCACGCCATCGCATGCGACACCACGGCCCCTTTGGTGGTTGCGATCGACCCGCTGGACGGCTCTTCCAACATTGAGACCAATCTTTCCGTTGGAACAATTTTTTCCATTCTCCCCCACCTTGCCGAGAAAGGAGCAGAGCAATCGCTCCTGCAGCCCGGTTCGGCGCAGCTCGCTGCCGGATTTTTTCTCTATGGGCCGCAGGTCGCCTTGGTACTCACCCTTGGCGCGGGAACCCATCTCTTTACGCTTCATCCCGCATCTGGCGACTTCCTTTTGGCCAAGGAAAGTCTCCTCATCCCCGAGAAAAGTCAGGAATTTGCAATCAATGCATCGAATTTCCGCCATTGGGATAGGCGGGTGCGCGCCTTTATCGAAGATTGTCTGGCCGGGCGCGATGGGCCGAACGGCGTGGATTACAACATGCGCTGGCTCGCTTCCGTTGTTGCGGAAGCCTTTCGCATCCTCATCCGCGGAGGCATTTACCTTTACCCTGCCGATCACCGGCCGGGCTACGCACAAGGCCGGCTGCGCCTCCTTTACGAGGCCAATCCCCTGGCCTTCGTCATTGAGCAGGCCCATGGCGCCGCAACGAACGGGCTTGTTCGCATTCTGGAGCTTGAGCCCGTCGGGCTCCATCAGCGTACGCCGCTCGTTTTCGGCTCGACCGAAGAGGTAACGCGACTCGCTGCCTATTATTCCAGCAAACTGGCTGTTGCAGAACGCTCGCCCCTGTTTGGCCGGCGCAGTTTGTTCCGTAGCGAAGAGGGCTTTCCGGAATGTCGCTGAAGCACCCGATCATTTCCGTCACCGGTTCCTCCGGCGCGGGAACAACAACGGTCAGACACACCTTCGAGCAAATATTTCGACGCGAAAATATCAACGCTGCTTTCATCGAGGGCGATGCTTTTCACCGCTACGACCGAGAAGGAATGAAAGCAGCCATGCGTGAACAGGAGAAACTTGGCAACCATCATTTCAGTCATTTCGGACCGGAAGCAAATCTGTTTGAAGAGCTGGAGGCGCTTTTTGCCCAATACGGCATGAATGGTTCCGGCCGTACCCGCCATTACGTGCATGATGAGAAGGAAGCAGAACGCTATGGTGCCCCGCCGGGAACATTCACTCCCTGGGAAGAGCTTCCTCCCGGAACAGATTTGCTTTTTTACGAGGGATTGCACGGCGCGGTGGTGACGGAAGCCGTTAACGTCGCGCGGCACGCCGATCTGAAAATTGGCGTCGTCCCGGTGATCAATTTGGAGTGGATACAGAAAATTCACCGAGACCGTACAACACGCGGTTATTCCACTGAAGAAGTAATGAATACCATCCTTCGCCGCATGCATGACTACGTATACTACATCTGCCCGCAATTCACGCAAACCGACATCAATTTTCAGCGCGTGCCGACGGTGGACACGTCCAATCCTTTCGTCGCCCGCTGGATCCCTACGCCGGATGAATCTATGGTCGTCATTCGTTTTGCCAATCCTCGCGGAATCGACTTTCCCTATTTGGTGACGATGATTCAAAACAGTTTTATGTCTCGTGCGAATTCCATTGTTATTCCTGGAAACAAACTCGATCTTGCCATGCAGCTCATTCTTACGCCGTTGATTTTGCAGTTGGTCGAACGCAGCCGCCGGGTTCGATAAAGGGGAATGCAACATGGCTTACCTAGACCGTGCAATTTCTCATCATGATCTTGCGAATGCCGTGCGTATGCTCGCGGTGGATGCGGTGGAGCGTGCAAAGTCCGGTCATCCCGGCATGCCCATGGGGATGGCGGACGTCGCAACCGTGCTGTGGAGCCGATTTCTGAAATTCGACCCTGAATGTCCAGACTGGCCGGATCGCGATCGCTTCGTGCTTTCCGCAGGGCACGGTTCGATGCTGCTTTATGCGTTGCTGCATCTGACCGGCTTTGCGGCGATGACCATGGAACAGATACGTAATTTCCGTCAGTTGGGCTCGCTTACTCCCGGGCATCCGGAATACGGCCACACGCCAGGTGTGGAAACAACAACGGGCCCGCTTGGTCAGGGATTTGCCAATGCCGTCGGCATGGCGCTGGCCGAAAAATTGTTAGCCGAGCGGTTCTCACGGCGGCTTGTCGATCATCGAACCTATGTGATTGCCGGCGACGGCTGTCTCATGGAAGGCATCTCGCATGAGGCCGCCTCTCTCGCAGGCCATCTGGGATTAGGCAGGCTCATTGTGCTTTACGATGACAACGCCATCACCATCGATGGCCCGACACGCCTTGCCTGCTCCGACGATACGCTGCTGCGCTTTACCGCCTATGGCTGGCACATCCAGGCAGTGAATGGCCACGACCCGGAAGCCATTGCACGCGCAATCGAAGCGGCTCGGCTGGATCCGCGCCCCTCGCTGATTGCCTGCCGCACCGTCATCGGGTTCGGTGCGCCAAACAAACAAGGGCAAGCTGCCGTTCATGGCGCGCCGCTCGGCCCGGAAGAGGTTGCGGCAACGCGCGCCGAGCTTGGATGGAAAGCACCGCCCTTTACGGTGCCTCCGGAAATCCGCAATGTTTGGCGCCACATCGGGTTGCGCGGCAAACCGGTTCGGAAAGCCTGGGAACGCTCGCTGGCGAGTACAGATCCGGCGCTTCGCGAAGAGTTCTTGCGCACTCTGGACGGGCGCCTGCCGGATAGTTTCTCTCACGCGCTTCGCTCGTTCAAAGCGGAGCTGCATACCCGTAAGCCTGCCCTTGCGACGCGAAAGGCAAGCGAAGAGACGTTGAATGCCATTGCGCCTGCGCTGCCAGAACTCATCGGCGGTTCTGCTGATCTTACCCATTCCAACAACACTCTCGCCAAATGCATGCGTCCGATTGAGAGCGGCGACTTCTCAGGCCGTTATGTGCATTTCGGCGTACGCGAACATGCCATGGCCGCCATTATGAACGGGCTTGCCGTGCATCGGGGTTTCATCCCCTACGGCGGTACATTCTTGGTGTTTTCGGATTATTGCCGCCCCGCAATCAGGCTCTCCGCGCTCATGGGCCTGCGTGTCATCTACGTGATGACGCATGACTCCATCGGCCTTGGCGAAGATGGTCCCACACACCAACCCATCGAGCACTTGGCGAGCCTTCGCGCAATGCCCAACATCTTGGTGTTTCGTCCGGCGGATGCGGTGGAAACGGCGGAGTGTTGGGAAATCGCGCTCCAAAACAAAAATCGACCGAGCGTGCTCGCGCTCTCCCGCCAGTCATTGCCCTTTATCCGCACCGAGGCAACCGAAGAAAATCTCTGTGCACGCGGCGCTTACGTCGTTGCGGAGGCGCATAAGCCGCGCGCGCTTACCCTTCTCGCAACCGGTTCGGAAGTGCATCTTGCGCTTAAGGCTCGCGAAGAATTGGCGAAAGAAGGTTTGCCGGTGGCCGTTGTCTCCATGCCGTGCTTCGAGCTTTTCGAAGAGCAAGACCCGGCCTACCGTGAAGCCACGCTGGGCTCCGCCCCGCGGCTTGCCATCGAAGCGGCAACGCCTTTCGGCTGGACGCGTTATGTCGTAAGCGAGTCTCATATTCTGAGCATATCGACTTTCGGCGCTTCCGCTCCTGCCGAAGATTTGTACAAACATTTCGGCCTCACCGTTGAGGCAATTCTCGCCAAAGCGCGTATGTTGCTGGCGACTGCGAAGGCCGCCTGATGAACGTGCGTTCTTCCACTCTGTTCGGAGCTTGAAACCATGCCCCTGGTCACACTGCGTCAGTTGCTCGATCACGCGGCCGAACACGGCTACGGCGTGCCGGCGTTCAACATCAACAATATGGAGCAGGTCCTCGCCATTATGAACGCGGCGCGTAAAACCGCCTCGCCGGTTATTTTGCAGGCGAGCCGCGGCGCACGTTCTTATGCCGGCGACGCGATGCTGCGACACATGATTCTTGCGGTCCTCGAAACCTATCCTGAGATCCCGGTTTGCGTTCACCAAGACCATGGCGAAAGCATGGCAACCTGCCTCTCCGCAATCCAGAACGGTTTCACTTCGGTGATGATGGACGGCTCCCTCAAGGAAGATGGCAAAACCCCGGCCGACTATAACTATAACGTTTCCGTCACATCGCGTGTAGCCGAAATCGCTCATGCCGTCGGGGTTTCCGTCGAGGGCGAACTCGGCTGTCTCGGCTCGCTGGAAACCGGCTCGGGCGAAGCCGAGGACGGGCATGGGGCAACCGGAACTCTCTCCCGCGAACAATTGCTTACGGATCCGGATCAAGCTGCCGATTTCGTCCGCCTTACGGGGGTGGATGCGCTCGCAGTCGCAATTGGCACAAGCCATGGCGCATACAAGTTTAAGCGAAAACCCACCGGGGATATCCTCGCCATGGACGTTGTGAAGGCAATCCACGCACGCTTGCCTGATACACACCTCGTAATGCACGGCTCCTCATCCGTTCCCCAGGAATTGCAAGACATTTTCAATGCTTACGGTGGTGCCATGCCGCAAACCTGGGGCGTTCCGGTTGAGGAAATTCAACAAGGTATTCGTTTTGGCGTGCGCAAAATCAATATCGATACCGATTGCCGCATCGCCATGGTGGGACAAATTCGCAGAATTGCCCAACAGCACCCTGCCGAATTCGACCCGCGGGCATTTTTGAAGCCCGCGATGGCAGCACTGGAAGCACTTTGTGCACAGCGCTTCGAGGAATTCGGCACCGCGGGGCATGCCGCAGGGATCAAGCCGTTACCGCTCGCGGAAATGGCTCGCCGTTATCGCAGCGGCGCGTTCTCGGTGCGAGTCGTCTCGCCCGTTTATGCCGCTTGAGTATCGTTTGTTAGCAAAGGGGATGGTGTCGTGAATGTAGTGGATAAGAAAGTGCGGCAAGGCCGCTATGACGCCGGCGTTATGAAATACAAGGAGATGGGCTATTTTGATCTCCATTACCAACCCAAAGATACAGACGTTTTGGCGCTGTTTCGTATAACCCCGCAAGACGGAGTGGACCCCGAAGAAGCCGCTGCTGCTGTGGCGGGTGAAAGCTCTACCGCAACCTGGACGGTGGTGTGGACCGATCGCCTCACCGCGTGCGATAAATACCGTGCGAAGTGTTACCGGATCGATCCGGTTCCCGGCCAGCCGGCGCAGTATTTCGCCTATATTGCCTATGATCTCAATCTCTTTGAACCCGGATCTGTGGTGAATCTTGCCGCGTCCATCATCGGTAACGTGTTCGGCTTCAAACCCCTAAAAGCGCTTCGGCTTGAAGATATGCGCTTGCCTACGGCTTATGTGAAAACTTTTGACGGGCCACCGACGGGGATCGTGGTCGAGCGCGAACGACTTGACAAATTCGGCAGGCCTCTGCTGGGCGCAACAGTGAAGCCAAAACTTGGCCTTTCGGGCCGCAATTACGGCCGTGTCGTTTACGAAGCGCTCAAGGGCGGCCTCGACTTCACCAAGGATGATGAAAACATCAACAGCCAGCCCTTCATGCACTGGCGCGACCGCTTCCTCTATTGCATGGAAGCAGTCAATCGTGCTCAGGCAATGACCGGCGAAGTCAAGGGCACTTATTTGAACGTCACCGCCGCCACCATGGAGGAAATGTACGAGCGGGCCGAATTTGCCAAGGAACTTGGTTCGATCATTATCATGATCGATCTCGTCATCGGCTACACAGCCATTCAGTCCATGTCGAAATGGGCGCGCCGTAATAACATGATCCTGCACCTGCATCGCGCCGGACATTCCACTTATACGCGACAGAAATCGCACGGAGTAAGTTTCCGCGTCATTGCGAAATGGATGCGCCTTGCCGGCGTTGATCATATTCACGCCGGGACGGTTGTGGGGAAACTTGAGGGAGATCCCGCAACGGTGCGTGGGTTCTACGACATCTGCCGGGAAAATTATAATCCCATGCAGCTTGAGCACGGCCTATTTTTCGACCAGGACTGGGCTGGGCTTCGCAAGGTCATGCCGGTTGCGTCGGGCGGCATTCACGCGGGGCAAATGCATCAGTTGCTCCATCTTTTGGGAGAGGATTGCGTGCTACAATTCGGTGGCGGAACGATAGGCCACCCCATGGGAATTGCCGCCGGGGCCACCGCCAATCGGGTTGCGCTAGAGGCAATGGTGCTGGCCCGTAACGAAGGGCGGGACATTCTGCACGAAGGGCCGGAAATTTTGGAAAAAGCTGCCCAGCATTGCACCCCCCTGAAGCAGGCCTTGGAAACATGGAAGGATGTCACCTTCAATTACGAGTCCACCGATACGCCTGATTTTGTGGCCGTACCGACACCGGCTTAATGGAGTAAAAACAATGAGAGTCACGCAAGGAACATTCAGTTTTCTGCCGGACCTAACCGATGAGCAGATCAAAGCCCAGGTGAAATATTGCCTGGATCACGGCTGGGCGGTGAACATCGAATTCACCGATGATCCACACCCGCGAAACACGTACTGGGAAATGTGGGGTTTGCCCATGTTCGATTTGAAAGATCCCGCGGGAGTCATGTACGCTTTGGACGAATGTCGCAAAGTCTATGGCAAACGCGCCTATATTCGCCTCTCCGCTTTTGATGCTACGGAAGGATGGGAATCCCTGCGCCTTTCCTTTATCACTGATCGCCCCGCGGAAGAGCCCGGTTTCCGGCTCGAACGTCAGGAACTCGAAGATCGCCACATCGCCTATACCACGCAACCCTACGCGACCGACCGGCCGGAAGGAATGCGCTATTAGTTCGTTGCTCTCCCCAACTTGCCGGTTGCCCTCGGGCAACCGGCGCATTTTTTCTCATGCTCGTCACGTGCGTCTGAAAGGGCTTTCGCTTTGACCGCCTCTTGGGATCTCTCCATGGCAACGGAACGTATCGATCTGCAAGCCGCGTTTGCCAACTCCGGCGTGAGCGATGTCATTACTGCGCTTGATCGCGAGCTCGTCGGGTTGAAACCCGTCAAACGCCGCATTCGCGAAATTGCGGCCCTGCTTTTGGTGGAAAAGCTGCGGCGGGAACACGGTCTTGGCAGTGAACCTCCGACTTTGCATATGTCGTTTACCGGAAATCCCGGCACCGGAAAAACCACGGTGGCGCTGCGCATGGCCGAGATTCTCCACCGCCTCGGCTATATTCGCACCAGCCAATTGATTTCCGTCACCCGCGATGACCTGGTCGGCCAATATATTGGGCACACGGCGCCCAAGACCAAAGAAGTGCTGAAAAAAGCCATGGGTGGCGTGCTGTTCATCGACGAGGCATATTATCTTTATCGCCCGGAAAATGAGCGGGACTACGGTCAGGAAGCTATCGAGATTTTACTCCAAGTGATGGAGACCAAGCGCGATGATTTGGTGGTCATACTGGCGGGATACGCCGACCGGATGGAGCGATTTTTTACGGCGAACCCGGGGTTTCGTTCACGTATCGCCCACCATATCGATTTTCCCGACTACTCAGATGAAGAATTGTTCCAAATCGCCGAAAAAATGCTAGAAAAGCAGCAGTACCGTTTCGATGAGGCGGCAGCGGCAGCGTTTCTGGAGTATATCAAAGCGCGCCGGCTGCAGCCGCATTTCGCCAATGCGCGTTCGATTCGCAACGCGTTGGATCGCGCGCGCCTTCGCCAAGCCGTGCGCTTGCTGGAAGCTCATGACGGGGTCAAGACCGTGCAGGATCTTCTCACAATCACCGAGGAGGATATACGCCAAAGCCGCGTTTTCGCTCAAGCTGCTGCCGCCACCCGCGCCGAACGCGTAGAGGCCGAATAATGTTCCAACATATTCTGGTTGCGCCGTCGATCCTTTCCGCCGATTTCGCCCGCCTGGGCGCGGAAGTCCAGGCGGTCGACGCCGCGGGCGCGGATTGGATTCATCTCGATGTCATGGACGGGCATTTCGTGCCGAACCTCACCTTCGGGCCGGAAGTGGTACGCGCCATCCGTCCCCACAGCAAAAAATGTTTCGACACGCATTTGATGATCACCCCCGTTGACCCTTATCTGCAAGCCTTCGCCGCCGCAGGGGCTGATCGGATCATCGTGCACGCTGAAGCGTGTACGCATTTGGATCGCACGTTGCAAAGCATTGCCAATCTTGGCAAATCGGCAGGGGTGGCCTTGAATCCGGCAACTCCGGAAAGCGCTATCGCTTACGTGCTCGATCGTATCGATCTCGTCCTGGTAATGAGCGTCAATCCCGGCTTCGGGGGGCAAAGCTTCATTCCCGCCGTTCTGGAAAAAATCACCCGGCTTCGCCAATTGATCGGGAATCGGCCGATCCATATTGAGGTCGATGGCGGAATTACGCCCGAAACGGCACCGCTTGTGGTTGCCGCCGGCGCCGATGTGTTGGTGGCTGGCTCGGCCGTTTTCCGCGCCCCGCCCTATGAGCACGCCATCCGCGCGCTGCGCAGCGCAACGCCGCAAGAGAGTGCTGCCTAGCCGCACCGGAAAACCCTCGTAAGCCGCCGCGGGCGGGTTCCCCTCAGCCGTGCCGGCCGTGGCCCTTGCTTGTGGCAGGATTCGTGGCAAAAGCCGAAAGCAGCCCGATTCGGCTATCAATCCAAGCCGCCGGGCGGAGAGGCCGCCAAGTGATATTGCATCGCAACACTCATCGCCCCCCCCTTTCGCCGCGCGGGAAGGAAAGTCATGATGCGGGCTCTGAGGAGGAGAGTGCGATGCGCAAACCCGTTTTGCTGATCACCCGCCGCTTGCCACCTGCCGTGGAGGCCCGTGCGCGGCGCGATTACGAAGTCCGCCAAAATTCGGACGATCGGCTGCTGAGCGCCGATGAGATTCTGCGCAACGCCGAGGGCGCGGATGCGATCCTCTGCGCGCCGGGGGACCGACTGGATGCGGACCTCATCGCTCGGCTCCCGCAAAGCGTCAAAGTTATTGCAACCTTCAGCGTCGGCTTCGATCATATTGATATCGCCGCAGCCCGTGCCCGCGGCATTCCGGTTTGCCACACCCCTGATGTGCTTTCGGTCGCAACGGCCGAGCTCGCCATGCTGCTGATCTTGGCGGCGGCCCGGCGCGCGGGCGAGGGCGAACGCTTGGTGCGTTCGGGGCGATGGACCGGCTGGGCACCCACCCAGCTTTTGGGCACGCAGGTTTCCGGCAAACGTCTGGGCATTTTCGGCATGGGTCGGATCGGGCGCGAACTGGCCCGAATCGCCCGCGGCTTTCAGATGGAGGTGCATTACCGCGACGTGGCGCCCTTGCCCGAAGCACTCGCGCAAGACGCCATTTACCATGCCTCCGATGAGAGTTTTCTCCCGCTTTGCCAGTTCCTTTCCCTGCATGCTCCGGGCGGCGAGGCCACCCGCAAATGGCTGAACGCCGAGCGCATCGCCCGCCTGCCGCGCGGGGCGGTGGTGGTGAATGCCGCGCGCGGTTCGTTGATTGACGATGCCGCCTTGATCGCCGCACTCAAAACCGGGCAGGTCGCCGCGGCCGGGCTTGATGTCTATGAAGGCGAGCCCAACCTCAACCCGGAATACCGCACGCTGGAAAACGTATTTTTGCTTCCGCATCTGGGCAGCGCCACCGTTGAGACGCGCGATGCGATGGGGTTTCTCGCACTCGATGGAATTGACGCCGTTTTGAACGGAAAAACTCCAAGCAATTTGGTGCCGTAATTTGGTGCCGTAAGAGGACTCTATGGAATTCGATTTCACCACGCTCAGCGCGAGCCAGCGATACAAGCTTTTGGTTTCCACGATTGTTCCGCGGCCAATTGCATGGGTCGTCAGCTTGGATGCCGCCGGCAAGCTCAACGCCGCCCCCTTCTCGTTCTTCAATGCGTTTTCGCAAGATCCTCCGGTGGTTTGCATCGGCATCGGCGGCAGGCACCCCGGAGACGTGAAAGACACCGGCAACAATATCCGGGTCACGGGAGAGTTTGTCGTGAACCTCGTCTCCTTCGTCAATGCCGAGCAAATGAACATCACCGCCATTGAGTTCGGCCCCGAGGTGGATGAATTGGCCGAAGCGGGGTTAACGCCAATCCCCTCCATTCGCGTCAAACCTCCGCGCATTGCCGAAAGTCCGGTTTCGATGGAATGTGAACGATTGATGACGATTGAGCTCGGCAACGAGCGCGCGCTTGTGCTCGGCAAGATTTTGCTGATGCACATTCGCGACGATGCCGTGATCGATGCCGCCAAATGTTACATCGATACGCCGAAGCTGGATCTCATCGGGCGCATGCACGGCCGCGGGTTTTATACCCGCACGCGCGATCAGTTCGAAATGCCCCGCATTCCTGTGGCAGACTGGCAACCCCGGAATACGGATTGACGGCCGCCATCGAGCATCCCGCCGATTACGGAAATTCGGTCGGCGGCGCTTTGGCATGGGGGGCCTCTGAAGATCGGAAGATTTTCTTAGGCCCCCGCAAGAAGTTTCACCATCTCCGCAACAGCTTGCCCCATTCGGAGATTATTCTGCGGCCACAAGCTGCGGCGTTTGGGAAACAGGCTTGCGCCGCTCTTGCGCTGCGGCCAAGCGCAACATCCGCTTGAGATCCGCCTCCTCCAACCGGAGCGCCGCGTCCACCCAAATCTCGGTAATGTCGAGCAGCTCCTCGCGCGTGATCGGCTGCGCGCGCCGGCGCGCTTGAAAGACCGCTTCATAAGCATTGTGGCGCCGCCGCTGGCGTTCGATCAATTCGCGGACGGCATACTCACCCTGGCCATCCTCCGCGACGAGATCTACCAGCCCCATGTCGTAAAGCTCTTCGGCGCTATATGTGCGGCCGCTGAAAATAATGCGCTCGGCACGCACCCCATCCAAGCGGCGCGATAGAAAGCTGTACGCCCCCATGCCGGGAAAGAGATTGAACAGCACTTCGGGCAAACCGAATTTTGCGCTGCGTTCGGCAACAATCATGTTGCAGGCGAGAGCGGCTTCGAAACCGCCTCCAAGGGCATCGCCCTGCACCAAAGCGATGGTGACGATCGGCAAATGGAAGCTGATGGCGTTGTTATAGACCGCCTCCACGCAAAGCCGAGCATAATGCCGCAACGCCGCGCGATCTTGCGCGCGGATCTTTTCGACAAATAGGGGAAGATCCCCGCCCAGACTGAACACGCCAGGATGTTTCGATCCCAACACGAAATATTTAATCTGTGTCATACCATTGCGTGCACGCTGTACGTATTCTTCTTCGATTCCGCGCTGCATTCCGATAATGTCAGACAGCAATTTCACCGAAAAACTCGGGCGCCCTTGCGGCTTCATAAAACACCAATAGGTGGCCACTTCCGGATCGATATTGATCTCGATCTCGCTCCAAAGCCCGCTCTGGGTTTGCGCTTTGCCGAAATGTGAAGGCTTTTCTTGCCTCGGTTTCGAGAGAGACTGGAAAGCGCCGAATACGGTCGCTTTTCCCTGATGCAGGCTATGGTGCGGCTTAGCAAGATAGGTCATTGGTATTCTCCTTAAGGCAAAAACGGTGAACCGGCGCAAGCAGCGTAATTTCACCCGCTAACGTCTGCACCTTCAAATCTTATGGCGATTGTCGGAGAATTGGCAGGGGGAATTTTTGGCCTCATCCGGCCTTCGCATCACAGAGGGTGCGTGGAGATCACGGTGCGACAAACACAATGCGCAAACCCGCCCCGCACATCGCTGCGGCGGAAAAGCCGGGGAATATTCCGAGAACGCGTTCGGCGCCCCGCTAGGATCGTTCCGCGACAATCGGGCTTGCTGCTGCGATTTGCTCTTCCCATTCCTCGTTCCAGGTCCGCCCGTCGCGTTCAATCAACGCAATGGCCGCCGTCGGCCCCCAGCTTCCCGCGGGATAAGCCCGCGGCGGATCAGGATTTTCCTCCCAAGCGGAAAGAATCGGTTCTACCCATGCCCAAGCCGCCTCCACTTCGTCGCGGCGCATGAACAAGGTGGTGTTGCCGCGAACGGCGTCCATCAGCAGCCGTTCGTACGCATCCGGATAACGCATGCCAAAGGCTTCGGTGAAGCTGATGTTCAACTTTACGGGCCGCAAGCGCATGCCGCCGGGGCCGGGGTCTTTGGTCATCAAATACAAATGCATACCCTCGTTCGGTTGCAGCCGCACAATCAGCTTGTTCGGCAACAGAGCACCAGATTCACGAGGAAATAACGAAAATGGAACGTCACGGAATTGAACCACGACTTCGGAAACTTTGTGCGGCATGCGCTTGCCGGTGCGCATGTAAAACGGCACACCTGCCCAGCGCCAGGAACGCAGCTCGGCTTTCAGCGCCACAAACGTTTCCGTGCGGCTTGTTCTGCCGATTTCGGTTTGATAGCCGGGCACCACCCGCCCCTCCACCACGCCTTGCACATATTGGCCGCGAACAACGCGTTGCTCGACCTCGTGCACATCGAACGGGCGCAACGCCCGCAAGACTTTTAACTTTTCATCCCGCACCGCATCGGCATCGAGGGAAATGGGCGGCTCCATCGCCAAAAGGCAAAGCAGCTGCAGCAAATGGTTCTGCACCATGTCCCGCAGCGCTCCGGCCCGATCGTAATATTCCGTCCGCCCTTCGATGCCGACGCTTTCGGCGACCGTAATTTGCACATGATCCACAACATCCGCGGTCCAAAGCCTCTCGAAAATGCTGTTGGCAAAGCGCAGCGCCATGAGGTTCTGAACCGTTTCCTTGCCGAGGAAATGATCAATGCGGAAAATCTGCCGCTCGGCAAAAATGCGGCCGATCTCGTCATTGATCGCGCGGGCTGAAGCAAGATCATGCCCGATCGGCTTTTCCACCACGACCCTCGCGGCGCCGCTCACCAGCCGGAAATCGGCAAGGTTGCGGCAAATCGGGCCGTAGAGGTTGGGCGCGGTGGCGAGATAAAAGACCCGGATGCGCTCGGGTGCATCGCCGAGCATGGTTGCAAGCTCGCTCCAGCCCGGGCCGGGAACCTCGGCATTCAGAGGAATGTAGAAAAGCCGTGCGAAGAAAAGGCTGAGCGCTTCCGGTGTGCATTCTTCCGGGCCAAGTGCGGCTTGCAGGGCAGCGTGCACGCGGGCATGGAAGGCCGCGCGATCCATCTCCGTGCGCGCCACGCCGATGATGCGGCTCTCGAGGGGGATTTGTCCGTCGCGGAATCGGCGCAGCAGCGCCGGCATCAGCTTCCGCAAGCTCAGATCGCCATTGGCGCCGAAGACGACGCCGTTAAACGGCTGCACGGGAATGATTTGGGCCATGGGTTTCTCCCTCTTCCCACGCATTTTCGGCCAAAACCATACGGCGTGAAACCCTTGCGCGACACCGCGCAATACCGATCGCGCGCGGGATTACTCCTCGCTGGGCTTCCACTCGCGCGCGGCCCGCTGCGCTTCCACAAGCTGATAGGGCGGGAGCATCGCTGCCAGGCGATCCCGTGCCCGCACCGCTTGCTGACGCAGCGGGTCGGACGGCGCCAGCCGAGCGGCTGCCAGGTTGAACCAAACATAAGCAGTGACCAGCGTCTTGGGCGACGGCATTTTGCGCAGCGTCATGGCCCCCATATTATACTGCGCCGGGGCGTAGCCTTGTTCGGCCGCCTTGCGAAGCCATCGAACGGCTTCGGCAAAGTCCTGCGGTACTCCTTGGCCTTCCTCGAATAACATGCCCAAGCTGTTTTCGGCCGGGGGATAGTCATGCAAGGCAGCCCTCTGGTACCAGGCCGCCGCTTGGGCATAGTCCTGCGGCACGCCTTCACCCATGGCATAGGCCCGACCCAGTTGATATTCTGCAGCAACGACCCCTTGCGATGCCGCTTTGCGCCACAATTGCACGGCTTCGGCGGCATCCCGCTCCACCCCCTGCCCTTGCGAATAGAGCACGCCGAGCTCGTACTCCGCCTCCGCATTACCGGCATCTGCCGCTTTGCGGAACCACTGGGCGGCGGTCGCCGGATCCTTTGCCACCCCTTCACCTTTGGCGTACATCAAACCAAGGCTGAGTTCCGCCTCGGGCACGCCGGCATGAGCAGCTTGCTCATACCATTGCCGGGCCTTGTCCAAGTCCGGATCCACGCCGCGCCCCTCGCGATAAAGCACGGCAAGATCATAGGCCGCGGCAGGCTCGCCTTTCTCGGCGGCCAAGCGCAGATAGCGCGCCGCCAAAGCGGGGCTGGCATCCACTCCGATGCCAACGGAATAGAGATAGCCGAGTCTCCCCGCTGCTGCCGCATCGCCGGCATCTGCCGCTTTGCGATACCACGCCGCCGCTTCGCGAGCATCCCGCGGCACGCCTCGTCCTTCTTCGTAGAGCAGCCCCAAATTATACGCCGCAGGAACAGAACCGGCCTGCGCGGCTTTGCGGAACAATTCCGCGGCGCCGGCCTCGTCTTGGGGCACCCCCCAGCCGTTCAGCAGGAGAACGCCCAGCCCAACCTCGGCTTTGGTATCGCCGGCATCGGCGGCAGGGCGCAGGTTTGCTGCGATTTTTGCCAGCTCACCTTGTGCTGCAGAGCTCGGAGTGAAAGGGGCATTCCCCTGAGGGGAATCAGCCTGGCCCTGTTGCGGTACAGCGGATGGATTGGGCAGGGTGCATTGCAGGCTGGCGAGCGCCAACCCAACCACAGATAGCATGCGGATTTTGGGCGGCATGGCGGCCTCCTCCGCTTCGGCACGTTCGATGAAGAGTTTAGGCAGACCGTGGGCAAGAGCAATACCCCTCTCGGGGTTAGAGTCCGCGATAACACGCCCAAACCTTTATCTCACCGTAAAGAGGGAATGGGGGCAGCAGAGAGAAGAGGCAGTGCCATCGATCTCACCCTCCCGGGCCGGCATTCCTATTTCCAAAAAATTTGGCTCGAAATTTTTTCGAGGGCTTTACCAATAAAGAATTTCCTCGGTTGCGCATGACTTTGGAAAATGTTAGTGAATATATCTTTGGTTTATACTGGTTATGTCATTTCATAATTCTGTCACTCGAGATGACTGTCTCACGATTTTGGCATTGTGTTTTTGCGATCTTGTTTGCCCTCTGCGCAGTACCGTTGCAGAATGCATGTGCACAGGCGGAGCCTTCCTCCGTATCTCCGGTGTCTGGCGAGCAGGATGCGGAAACAACCCTAACGCTGACGGATTCCTCCAACACCTCTCAAGGCGGACTCGCCGATTATTTTGCGCAATGGGCCAATCGCGTCGCCGCTGCCCGCGCCACGCAGCCGACATGGACCAGCCCGATAGCGACCGGAACGGCGATCTTGGAGGAACGTCTGCGAGTCGATGCCTCATTCCAATCCGCCGGGAATGGCGCCGATACATGGAACGTGCCGGTCCCCAACAGAGGCTTGCAACTCATCGTGGGCGAGACCGAAGAAATAGAGATCGGGGCCATACCTTACTTCAACCGCACCACTCCGTCCGGCGCAGGTAACGCTTCAGGCATTGGCGATTGGCCTTTTCTGCGCTTTAAACAACGGCTTGCCTCCAGTCCCGAAAGCGGCGACAACTACATTGTTTCGATTTTGTTCGGGCTGCAGGCTCCTACGGGCATTTCGGCGTTCAGCAACGATGCCTATACGCTTCTGCCAACGCTTGCGTTTGGCAAAGGGTTTGGAAATTTCATCATCCAAGGCACATTCGGCGCCGTTATTCCGACCGCACATCAAAGCATCTTTGGCACCCAAATCACCGGCAACATCGCCTTTCAATACCGTTTCGAGCGCATTTTCTGGCCTGAGTTGGAAGTAAACTGGACCAACTATCAGGGCGGTCTCAGAAGCGGCGCAAACCAGGTTTTTCTCACCCCCGGAATCGTGATCGGCCGCTTTCGGCTGAGCGATAGGGTTGGGTTCACGTTTGGTTTCGGCTATCAAAGCGCCATTGCGCCGCCGTTTCGGGCTTCGCCCCTGTTGCCTACTTACAATCACGCCTGGCTCTTCACCACGCGGCTGAGTTTCTAACCAATCCCCGGGCCGCGGGAACTCAATTGAAAAAAATGTGGCCAGCCTTTCTGCCCCTTTGCTGAGCCTGTCTTCTTGCCACGCATCAAAAACGTCGGCGTTTATCCCATGTCAGGCGAAACATAATCCGCGGCAACCGTCGCATCCCGATGCATATCTGGCGCAAGCGCGTTGAACAGGGGCGTCAGCACGAAGGCCACCGCAAGGTTCAAAAGTACCGAATAAAGCGCAGCATAGCCCGGTGCAACGTAACCGAACACGTGCAACGCATAGACCGCGCCCTTGAATCCAAGCTCCGCCGCCATATAGGTGCCGCTGCCGATCCCCACCAGCCAACCCACGAGCAGGGCCCAACCGTTAAAATAACGGGTAAAAAGGCTCAACATCACCGTCGGCGCGGTCTGAATCATCCAAATGCCGCCCAAAAGCTGAAGTTGAATGGCGTATTGCTGCGGCAGAAAAATCACAAAGAAAAGCGCCCCTGCTTTCACGACCAAAGAGACAATCTTGGCCACTTGCGCCTCTTCGGCATCGGTGCATGCGGGCTTCAAAAAATCGCGCCAAATGTTGCGCGTAAAAATATTCGCCGTGGCAATCGACATCACCGCAGCCGGCACCAACGCGCCGATGCCGATCGCGGCAAAAGCAATGCCGACAAACCAGTTCGGAAACGCCGCAAGAAACAGGGCGGGAACGGCAAAATTCGTTCCAAATTGGCGAAATCCGGCGGCAAATTCCGGCTTTTGCGCAACCCCGAGCGCAAGCGCCATGAAACCCACCAAAGCCAACAAACCCAGCATCAAGGAATATGCCGGCAGAATTGCGGCATTGCGCTGGATCACGCGCGCACTGCTCGCCGAAAGAATTCCGGTCACGGAGTGCGGGTAAAGAAACAGCGCAAACGCCGAGCCCAACGCCAAGGTGGCATAGCCGCTATAGCTGCCGAGCGAATGCGGCGGCGGCGGCGGCAATATGAGCTTGCTTGCCGGCACCGCGGCAAAAATCTTGTCGTACCCGCCAAGCTCAAGCGGCACCACAATGATGGCGGCGATTACGGTGATGTAAATGAGCGTATCTTTGACAACCGCAATCATTGCCGGGGCGCGCAGCCCGCTCGTATAAGTGAAAGCGGCCAAAATCAGGAAAGCCAGAATCAGTGGAAGCTCTGCGCCCGGCCCGGTTGCGGGAAAGCCCAGCGCGCCGATCACCACCTCAAGCCCGACCAGTTGCAAGGCAATGTAGGGCATAGTGGCCACAAGGCCCGTGGCCGCAATCGCCAAGGCAAGCCAGCGATTGCCGAAACGCCCCCGCACGAAATCCGCGGCAGTGACGTAGCCATGCCGATGCGCAACCGTCCAAAGCCTTGGAAAGACGACATAGAGGATAGGATAGGCCACAATCGTGTAAGGCACGGCAAAAAAGCCGATGGCGCCGGCCCCGAACATCAGCGCCGGAACCGCAATGAACGTGTACGCTGTGTAAAGATCGCCGCCCAAAAGAAACCACGCCACCCAGGTGCCGAAGCGCCGCCCGCCCAAGCCCCATTCATGCAACAAGTCCAAATCACCTTTGCGCCAATGCGCGGCAAAAAACCCAAGCAAAGTAACAAAAAGAAACAGGGCAACAAAAATTACGGTTGCAGTCCAATTCATGTCCCGCGTTCCTTACTTCGCGTGCTCATACCAATACACAATGCCGATGAACACCGTACCAAGCGGAATCCACAGCAATTGATACCAGTAGAAAAGCGGGATGCCGAAGAGCGTCGGCGTCAGCCGATTATAGAAACCAACCGAAAGGGTTGCGATGAACGGCACCAGCAAGAGCAGCCGAACCCAAAGCCTCGATCCGCTTGGATGTCGCTCCGGCGGTCGTTCCGAAGGTGGCGGCACACGCATGTCATCCTCCCTTGTTTTGCATAGCCCGCTTAGCGTTTGTGACGACAAGAGAAAAGAGGCAAGAGGGGGCGAACACAGGATTTATCATACGATTGTACGTCAAAGCTCTGCCCTCAAAAGCTATGCTCCCAGGGCATGCATACCACCATGCGAACTGCAAACAGTAAATTCACGTGACAGTGGCGATAGCAGGCGATAGAGGTCACCTATTGCTTCATAGCGCGTGGCCCAAGAAAGGTCCGGGCTAGGAGGAAGCAAAACGCATTGGCCTAGGGAGATGCTGATGGACGATACCACCAAAGCACACACAGAGGACCCTTTCCGCCTGGCGGAGTTCTTTGCGCAAGGGCAAAATTGGTTCGCCAACTGGAGCCAAGCATCGGATCGTTGGATGCAAGGCATGCTGAATATCGCGCGGGAGCAGGCCGAACTCTCCCGGACGCTCATCGAAGGGGGGCTTGCGGGCTTCAACATCTACGGCTCCTCGCGTCGGCCTGAGGATTTGCTGGAGGCGCAACTCGATCAAATGCGCCAGCGCATGGAGCAAATCACCAAAGGCATGCGCAAAATGGCCGACGAGGTCTATGCCTGCTGCTTCGAAACCGCGGCGCTTGCGCTTCCGGGCAAAGAAGCGTCCAAATCGGCAGGCGAAGCCGGCGGAAAAACTGCCTCGTCATTGGCGCGCACGTCAGCCCGGGCCGCGCAGGCCGCGAAAGAAACGGCTGCCGCCAAGTAGCCGAAGCCCAATCCTAACTTTTGCAATAGCGCAGAAGGGCTCTCACCCCTCTGCGCTATTCCGCCTACCGCCCCGCCCTATCGCAAGCAAACAAGCGGCCCTCATCTTCGGAGCAGAGGATCACGCTGGCACCACCGGTGTTTTGGTTTGCGAGATCCGCGCCAGCATCGCCGCATCCAGCCCAAGATGCGCAGCAACCAACGTATGGGGCGTATTCGCGATCCAGCTCGAAAGCGAAACGTCGGAATATTGCCCGTCGGCAAAAATTTCCAGAAATCGGAGCGGCTCACTCCCGATATTCTCGATGTAATGGCCCATGGCCCGCGGCACGTACCCGACATCGCGCGGTCGGAAATCCACGGTGTTGGCTTCCCCTCTGCTGGCAAACACCGTCATGCGCGCCCGGCCGGAAATGTAATACTGCCACTCATCCGCAAGCGGATGCCAATGCAGCTCACGCATCCCGCCCGGGTTCACTTCCACGAAAGCCGCCGACATCGTCTGGGATGCTTTGAAATTGTTGCGATCGGCAATGCGCACGGATCCGCCGCGGGTTTTGATGGGCGGTTGTTGCATCAACTTGAAACTGAAGCTGTTGGGAACATCGGGGCGGGAGCTTTCCGCCCGTTCCGTGGTTAAAGGTTTCGGCAACGGCGCGTTAAAAATGTAAAGCTCGTGCGGAGGAATATGGTCGAAGACCGTTGCATCGACGCCGAAATTCTTGGCAAGCACATCGCGTGGCGTATGCGCAAGCCAATCGGTGATCAAGAAGGTGCTGTCTTCGGAAAACGCCCCGTCGTTGAACGCAAGCAGGAACTCGCAGCCATCCTCCCCCAATCCCTGAATGGAGTGCGGAATACCGCCGGGGAAAAACCACAAATCGCCGGCTTCGACATCGTCGATGAACGTCCGCGCTTCTTGATCCACTGCAGTAATGCGCGCCGTTCCGGACAGCATAAAGGCCCATTCCGCCTGCTTGTGCCAGTGCAATTCGCGCACCGCGCCTTTGGGCAGACGCATATTTACCCCGGCAATCGTTTTCGCGATGGGAAACTGGCGGATCGTGACTTCGCGCGCCCAGCCCGCTTGTGTGCGGCGGGTGTAAGCATCCTCGAAAGAGAACCGCAGCGCGCCAAGGTTGCCGTGGTCGGTCGCCGGCGGATAAAACTCTACGGAGCCGCTTGCGCCTTGCGCGCCCGCCGGCGCCGCCCGCTCGTAATCGGCTGCCTCGCTTGGCCCACCGGCCGCGACCGCGAACAGCGCGCCGATGCCTGCCGTGGCCAAAACGCCTCTGCGTGATGTCCCTTCGCTCATGTTTTCCTCCCCATGCTTCGCCCCGCGCTTTTCGTTCCGTGCGTGAGCGCCCAAAACGATGTTGTGCGATCGAAGCTTGAGAGTCTATGGCGTTGCAGCTTCGTGCAGCCGTTCCTCGGCAAGCTTCCGCCAAGGCGCATCCGCGGGGGCTTGCGCAAGTGCTTGGCGGAACAAAGAAGCCGCTTGCGGCGTCACACGCCCCTCGGCCCGCGCCAAGGCTTCTGCCGCCATCGCCGCAAGGGTGGGGTCAAAGCCCGCCATCAACGCATGCTGATAGGCATCCGCCGCTGCCGCATAATGCCCCCGCGCGCTTTCCGCGTTGCCGAGCAGCACGAAGCCTTCTCGCGCCCGGGGCGAATGGGGATCCATGGTGGCCAGCCGCGCTCGCAAAGCCTGGAGCAACGCTTCTTCTTCCCGCGCCTTGGCCTGTTGCTCCGCCAAAGGCATCGCCGGAAGCCAAGGCGTTCCGCCCACAAGATAGAGCGCCATCGCCACGGCGGGCACGACAGCGAAGGCGGCCAGCACCAAACCGCGACCTTTGGCAGCTACCGGCGGCTCGGCCGCCTCGGCCGCAGCCAGCAGCCGACGTTTGACCTCCAACTGAGCGGCTTCATATTCGGCCGCGGTCAGCTGTCCTTGCTCGCGCTCCTGCTCAAGCTCGGCCAGCTGTGCTTGATAAAGCGCCAGCGCCGCGCCTTTGCGCTTCTTCAGCGAGGAATGGCGCAAGAGCGAAAAGGCCAGCGGCGCCATCGCGACAATGGCCAAAGCGGCAAGCGCAAGCCAGATCATGAGCGGGGGTTCCCCCATCCCTCACGCAAAAGCCGCTTGAGCCGCGCCTCTTCGGCCGCCGACAACGGTTGCGGCGGCGCGGGCCTCCGGTGCAGGCCAAACCAAACGGCGATCCCCCCCGCCGCCAGCGCAACCGCCGGAGAAAACCACAACACCAGCGTCAACAGACGAAACGGTGGCTTCAGCCGCACAAAATCGCCATAGCGTGCGACCATCCAGGCAATCACCTCTTTGTCCGACTCGCCGGCCGCCACGCGCTTGCGGATTTCCGCACGAAGATCGCGTGCAAGATCGGCATCCGATTCCTCGATGCTCTCGTTTTGGCACACCAGGCAGCGAAGCTCCTGCCCGATCGCCTCGGCACGCAATTCCTGCGCCCGGTCGGGCAGCATTTCCGCCGGGTTGCTCACCGCGCGGGCCGCATGAAACGGCGCCGCGGCAAAAAATGCTGCCAGCAAACACAAGGCGCCGATCGGCTGGCAGCGCGCGATCCGCTTCTTTCTCATGCGCCGCTGCCGCCTCGCAGCAAAGGAAAGAGCTGATCGCGCACCACATCGTCGCTGAGCGCCCCCGCCCAACGCCAGCGGATGATACCGTGCGGGTCGATCAAAAAGGTCTCCGGCACGCCATAGACCCCGAAATCAATGCCAACCCGGCCGGTTTCATCGCGTGCCAGGCGCGTATAGGGGTTGCCCCTCTCGGTCAGAAATCGCTTTGCCGCATCCACCGTGTCTTTATAGGCAATGCCCCAAATCGGCAGGCCTGCCGCGGCAAGTTCTGTCAGCACGGGGTGCTCGATCTGGCAAGGCACGCACCAGGAGGCAAAAAAATTCACCAGAATCCAGCGTTTGGCCGTGACCAGCTCCGCGCTGGAAATCCCCGTCGTGGCCGGCGGCTGCGCTGGCAGGGTAAAATTCGGCACGGGCTTGCCAATCAAGGGGCTCGGCACGGCGTGCGGGTCATAGGTGCCGTGCTTCATGCGTTCCAGCAAGGTCAGGAACGCCGCTCCGCCTACCGCCGCCACGGCCACCGGCAGGGTGAGGACCAATCGTCGACCAAGAGGAGATCCAAGCCAAGCCATGGAATGCGCCCTTCAAGCTTTTGCCATCGCCGCAGCCTTCAGCGGCGCACCCACGCGCAGGCGCCGATCGCTCAGCGAAAGCGCGCCGCCCGCCGCCATCACCAGGGCGCCAAGCCAAATCCAGGGCGCGAGCGGGTTCCGATGCAGGCGCAACACCACCTTACCGTTCTGCTCCTCGCCCACCGCAGCATAGAGGTCGCGGAAGATATTGGTGCGAATCGCGGTATCCGTCACCGTATTGCGCTGTACCGGATAGCTTCGGCGCGAAGGGGTCAGCAGCGCCACCCGGCGCCCCGCCTTCTCCACCGCAATTTCCGCGACACGCGCGGTATAATTCGGCCCCGGCGCATCATAAAGCCGCTCCAATTGCCAATGGTAGCCGGCAAAATCCACACCCTCGCCCGGATGGACGGCGACAATCACGTGCGTGGCAAGCGCCATGCCGGCGATTCCGGCAACCGTAATGCCCATGCCCAGATGCGCCACCGTCGCGCCCCATGCCGCGCGCGGAAGCCCCGCCGCCCGGGCAAGGCTCTCGCGAAGCGGCAGACGGAAGAGGCGCACGCGCTCGACAATGTCCGCCAATGCGCCGAGCACAAGCCAGGCGGCACCGCCAAAGGCCAGCCCGACCAGCCCGTCGCGAACCCCGAATCCGACCAGAAAGCCCACGCACAGCGCCGCAAGCGCAGCCCACCACAACCGTTGCAGCACAGGCGCCAAGGCGGCACGCTTCCAGGGAAGCATCGGTCCCACCGTCATGGCTGCAAACAACGGAATCGTCAGCGGCAGCACGGTGGCATCAAAAAACGGCTTGCCGACGCTGATCTGCTCGCCCGTCAGCAGGTTCACGAACATGGGATAGGTGGTGCCGGTCAACACAACGGCGGCGATTGCGCAGAGCATGATGTTGTTGAACACCAAAGCGCCCTCGCGCGAAATCGGGGCAAACAACCCCCCTGGAGTCAGGGCCGGCGCGCGCAGCGCGAACAGGATCAAGGCCGAGCCGATCACCAAACCCAGCAGCGCCAGAATGAAAATGCCACGAGCAGGATCGTTGGCGAAGGCATGGACGCTGTTCAGGATCCCGGAACGCACCAAAAACGTCCCGGACAGCGAAAGCGAAAAGGTGGCAATGGCCAGCAGCACCGTCCAGACCTTCAGCGCCTCGCGTTTCTCCACCACGATTGCCGAATGCACCAGCGCGGTGCCGGTCAGCCAGGGCAGGAGCGAGGCGTTCTCCACCGGGTCCCAGAACCAGAAACCGCCCCAGCCCAGCTCGTAATAGGCCCACCAGGACCCGAGCGCGATCCCGCCGGTCAAAAAACACCATGCCCCGAGCGCCCAGGGCCGCACCCAGCGCCCCCACAGCGCATCGATGCGCCCCTCGATCAGCGCCGCCACGCCGAAGGCAAAGGGGATGGCAAACCCGACATAGCCCGCATAGAGAATGGGCGGATGCAGCGCGAGCCCGGGGTCTTCCAAGAGCGGGTTCATGCCTTGCCCATCGGGCGGAGGCGGCCAAACGCGCAGAAACGGATTGCTCTCAGTCAGCGCGAAAAGCAGAAACCCGACCGAGCTCGCCCCCAGCACGCCGATCACCCGGGCGCGCAGGCTGCTCGGCAAATCCTGCCCGAAGGCGGCCACAGCGGCGCCGCAAAGCGCCAGAATAAAACACCACAGCAGAATGGAGCCTTCGTGGTTGCCCCAAGTCCCGGTGATTTTATAAAGCAAGGGCTTCGCGGCCTGGCTGTTCTGCACCACGTTCAGCACGGAAAAGTCCGAAACCACGTTGCACCAGATCAGCGTGAAAAACGCGGTGCCCAGCGCGATCAATTGGCCCACGGCAAGCGCAGGCGCGGCAGCCATCAGCGGCTCCCGTCGTGCCTGGGCGCCCATGAGCCCGAAAATCCCCTGTGCGGCAGCCAGGCAAACCGCAAGCGCAAGCGCAAAATGGCCGAGTTCGGGGGTCATCGCTCTTTGCCTAATAGCCGGTTTTTCGTTCGTCGGCAGATGTGGCCGGGGCGGCTGCAGCAGGGGTCGTCACCGGAACGGTCAGCGTGTTCCAGGTGCTTGCCGGCGGGGGCGGTCCTTTCGCCGGATTCCACAGACCCTTGCGCTTCAGCGCCTCGGCGACATCCTTCGGCATATAAGTTTCGTCGTGCTTGGCAAGCACCTCGCTGGCATGAAAGGTGCCATCCTCCCCCAGCGTGCCGAGCGCCACCACCCCTTGCCCTTCGCGGAAAAGGTCGGGCAGAACGCCGTTGAACGTCACCGGCACGGCGGTGTGGCCATCGGTGATGCGAAACCGCACATCCACCTCTTTACCCTGGGTGCTGCGGCGCACGCTGCCCGCCTCGACCAAGCCCCCCAAACGCAGCGTACGCGCCGATGACGGGTGTTGGGCGGCAAGGTCGGAAGGCAGCACAAAGAACACCAGGTTCTGCCGAAACGCCGAGAGCACCAGGGCGGTTGCGCTGCCCAGCCCCAGCCCGCATGCGAGTAGAAGAATCAAGCGGCGATGTTTGCGTTTAAGGATTGCCGGCACTCCTCGCTTTATTGCCGGAAAGGGCCGCCAGCCGTCGACGCGCGCGACGGAGACGCTGAAAGGCGCTCAGGCCGAACGCTGCCGGCACCAGCACGGCCAAGGCGTAGGATGCGGCGATAAACGGCAGATGCGTCATGCCGGAACCTGCGTTTCCAGCGTATCGGCGGCTCCGGGCGAGGGATCCTCGGCCCGCATCGCCTCTGCCAAAAGGAGGGCGCGGATTCGCCGCTCCATCACCGCCGCGCGCGTGCCGGCCAAGGCCAGTGCCGCAAACACACACGCATAGCCCAAAGCGGAAAACAGCAACGGCCACAGCATGCCGATATACATGCTGGGCGCGCCGGTGAAGGAAATGGTTGCGGGCTGGTGCAAGGTGTTCCACCAATCCACGCTGAATTTGATGATCGGGAGATTGACCACGCCGAGCAGCGCGAGAATCGCGCCGGCCCGGTAGCCGCGCGTCGGATCGTCAAAAGCCCGCACCAACGCGATATGGCCAAGATAAAGAAAGAAAAGCACGAGCACGGAGGTCAGCCGTGCGTCCCACACCCACCAAGCCCCCCACATGGGTTTGCCCCAAAGGCTGCCGGTGGCGAGGCAAAGCGCCGTAAAACCCGCCCCAATCGGGCCGATTTCCGCGGCCGCAAGGTCCGCCAAGGGGTGGCGCCAAACCAAAGACGCCGCCGAGCACAGCGCCAGCATCAAATAGCCGGCGGAAGCAAGCCATGCCGCCGGCACATGAATATACATAATGCGCACCGCATCGCCTTGCTGCCAGTCGGCCGGGGCAAAGAAGAGACCCCAAACAAGGCCGATGGCGGTCAGCACCACGCCGAACGCCGTCAGCCAAGGTTGTACCTTGGAGGCGAGGCGCAGGAACCTTCCCGGGTTGGCGAAATGGTGCCAAGCCCTGCGACGGGCGCCGCGTAGCTCGGTTGCATCTTTCACAGGCGTGGAGGACACTTGCACGGGCTTAACATAGCCAAAACCGAGGGGTTTTCAACCCGGCCTGGCGGCGGCTTATCGGTAACAGAGACGCAAAATGGGAGGAATGCAGCATGCTTTTTGTTCTTTTGTACTGGGATAAACCGGGACGCTTTGCGTTACGTCAACAAACGCGGCCGGCGCATCTCGCCTATGTGAAAGCGCATGAACGCCAGGTCCGGCACGGCGGCCCTCTGCTTGACGATGCAGGCCAGCCGATCGGCAGCCTGCTGGTGATCGAAGCGCCCGATCGTGCCGCGGCGGAGGCCTTCGCGGCGAACGATCCTTACGTGCAGGCGGGCTTATTTGAAAGCGTGGTCATCCGCGCTACCCGTATCGTGCTGAAGGATGGTGTGTGGCTGGAATGAGAACATGATCGGCCCGCTGGCCGCACGCTTTCTCCCTGCGGCCGAGAGAGAACGCTGCAAGGGCGGGGTGCGCCCCGCTAATTCTGGATTCCGGGCTTGGGCTCCTCTACGGCGAGCGGCGCGCCGTTGAGCATCACTTCGCTTTCCGTATCGATCGGGCGGCGCAAGATATCCAAAACCGGGCAGGTTTTCTGCACAATCGCCACCAATTCGCGAATTTGCTCTGCCGAAGCCGGGCTTTCGATGCGCGTTTCCCAGCTCACCTTCCGATATCCCTGCGGGACGGCATCATCCATTCCGAACAAGCCCTTCAGATTGAGCTCTCCGCGCACATCGATCTCAAGCTTCTCGATCGGAATGCTCAGCACGGCGGCATAAGCGGCGTACATAATTTCCTGGCAAGCTCCGAATGCGGAGAGCACCAGCTCCACCGGGTTCATGGCGGTATTCGTTCCGCCCAGCTCCGCCGGCTCGTCGATCGCAATTTCGAATTGCCGAACTTTGGCGATGCAACGTGTTCCGCTCTCAAGATATGTTCGTGCTCCGAAAGCAACTTCCGCCGCGCGCGCATCCGCTTTGATTTTCGCAATTGTGCCGAGCAGCGCGTCGCGAAGCGACGCCGGTTGCTTTTCCGTTAGGATCTCATTTTGTGCCGTTTCCGACATTCCAGCCTCTCCTTTCTTTCGCGCTCGGGTTTGGCCCGACTTCACTCCCCTTGTGAAGCCTCGAGAAGGCCAACCGGCGTTTGGATTTCGCATGATAACCCATGCGTGAATGCCGCTCCAGTAAAACAGAGAGGTATCGCTGCCTAAAATGGCAGTCTGACCGAGAGAATCCAAGCGTGATTATAGGTCGGGGTCAGTGGATCCAGCGTGGTATGTGGAGAAACCGCGAACTGATAGCCGAACCCGGCGGTAAGCTTCAGGCGATCATAAAGATGAATGCGCCCGATGATGATCCCGGGAAACAAGAAAATCTCGTTCTTGCCCTGGCGCACGCCGCCCAAGAAGTTGATATCCGTGATGCTGAACTCGCCATAGAGATGCAGCGGCGCGTAGTAGGGCTGCAGCGTAATGTTCGTGATAATCTGCGAACCGCTCGCCGCGTGATAATTCGTGGCATAGGGGGTGCCGATGGTTGCCTGGATATCAAAGCCGCGGATGCGGTCACCCCATCCGACGCCGCCAGCGATGGTCGGCGTCACGACGTATGTGTTGAGTGTATAGCGCGGGCTCCCGGTCGGGACCGAGCCGCTGAGAAAAAATGTCAGGATATAGTTGCCGTTTTCTTCGTTTGCCGTCAGCAGCCGCTGCTTGAAGAGAAACACCGGCCAGTCCGCAAAACCCGAACTCGGGTGGCGCACGTTGGTGGTCGTTATATACGATGGAGGGATGATAATAATTTCTTGCGTTTCGGTCGGGATCAACTCCAGGCCCTTGCCCGCGCCATAATTTGTGATGTGCGCGCCGTTGGCAGCGGTCTGCCAGTATTGGTCATAACGGAGCTCTTCTTCAAGCCGTGGTGTTACCGTAATTATTGGCGTGACCCAATGGGGTTGCTCTTCCTGCGCGCGATCGACACGGTCAAACCAATGCATGAAATAATCGCTGATGCTGTCATAGCCCGGATTATAATTGAGATTGGTTTGCGGCAGCGGAGCCGCCTGGTAATTCTGGTCTGAGGGCTGGGCTGTGCTCGGAGTTTCGGCGCTCACCTGAACCGCGAGCACACAAAACACTGTTCCGGCTGCAAGCAGCCGGCCAAGATGATACGGTTGCATCCTTCCTCCTTCGCGATAATATCTTTCCCGGTTGCTTTACCCGGGGCTCGGGTCCGGCAACTCTTCCGATTCGCAATATACAACTGGATATAACCCTAACGCAAGGACAGGCAAGCGCTCCTACAAAAAACGGCTTGTTCTGCTTCCGAGGTTGAACACAACGGGGCAGCAGGCTTATGTTCCGTCAGTGTTCGCTGAACAGGGGCCAAACGTGCCCGCAAACGCACGAATCGGCATCAGGAAATGAATTATTGGCTTTTAAAAACGGAGCCCGGTGCGTTTTCCTGGGATGAGCAAGTGGCCCATGGCGTGGAGCCATGGACCGGTGTGCGCAATCATACCGCGAAGAACTATCTCAAGGCTATGCGATTGGGTGATCGCGCGTTTTTCTATCACTCCGGCGAAGGGCGCGAGATCGTGGGCATTGTAGAAGTGGTGCGTGAAGCCTACCCGGATCCCACGGCGGAGAGCGGAGACTGGGTTGCCGTGGATGTGAAAACCCTTGCCCCGCTGCCGCGGCCGGTATCGCTTGCAATGATCAAAGCAGATCCCGCGTTCAAGGATTTCCTGTTGGTGCGCCAGCCGCGGCTTTCCGTGCTGCCCGTCTCTGCGGCGCAATGGCAGCGGATTCTCGAACTTGCGAACTACCCGCCGGACGCGCCGAGCTCGGCAAGCGCGGCCTCGTAAGCCTTTGCCACGTCGTCGCTGAAGCAGCAGAACATCACCCGGGAAATCTCGGGCGCCTTGGCAAGAAACGCGGCCACTTCCCGAACCGCAATTCTCGCCGCCTCATGCACCGGGTACCCGTACGCACCGCAGCTGATCGCCGGAAAAGCAAGAGTTTTCAACCCGTGCACTTGCGCAAGCTTCAGGCTTTCACGATACGCGCTGGCCAAAAGCTCGGCCTCGCCCCTTTTGCCGCCGTGCCAGACCGGCCCCACCGCATGAATCACATACCGCGCGGGCAGCCGATAGCCCTTGGTGATGCGCGCCTGCCCCGTCGGGCAACCGCCGAGCGTGCGGCATTCTTCCAGCAATTCGGGGCCGGCGGCGCGATGGATGGCGCCGTCGACCCCGCCGCCGCCAAGCAGCGTGGTGTTGGCGGCATTCACAATCGCATCCACCGCGAGGCGGGTGATATCGCCGCGGCAAACCTCCATCCGTGCGCGGGGATCCGAACCTGGCGGGCTTGGCTCATTGCGCTGCGACATTGGTTTTTGCCATCTCGCGCAAGGCGAATTTCTGGATTTTGCCGGTCGAGGTCTTGGGCAACGGCCCGAAACTGACATAACGGGGGCATTTGTAATGCGCCATATTTTCGCGGCAGAACGCGATGATATCCGCCGCACTCACCCGCCCGGCCATTCCCTCTTTCAAGGTGACGAACGCATGCGGCACCTCGCCCCATTTTTCGTCCGGATGCGCAACCACCGCCGCTTCCAAAACCGCGGGATGACGATAAAGCACGTCCTCGACCTCGATCGAGCTGATATTCTCGCCTCCCGATATAATAATATCTTTGGAACGATCTTTGATCTCCACGTAACCGTCCGGATGCAGCACGGCAAGATCTCCGGAATGGAACCATCCGCCCGCAAAAGCGCTGGCGGTTGCTTTCGGGTTTTTCAAATATCCCATCATCACCGTGTTGCCGCGCATCATGATTTCACCCATGGTTTTGCCGTCCGCCGGCACACGCTCCATGGTGTTGGGGTTCATCACCGTCACTTCTTCCAGCATCGGGTGCTCCACCCCTTGGCGGGCCATGAACGCCGCCTTGCGCGGCAAATCCATCTGCTCCAGCTCGGGCTGCCAGGCATTGGTGGTGGCCGGGCCATAGGTTTCGGTCAGCCCATAAAGATGGTGCACGGCAAAGCCCAGCGCTTCCATCCGCTCAATCACGGCTTGCGGCGGGGCGGCGCCCCCGGTCATGAAGTGAACCCGACGCGGCGGCCGGCGGCGTATATCTTCGGGGGCGTTGATCAACATATTCATCACCACCGGTGCGCCGCACATATGCGTCACCCCGTGGCGTTCGATCAGCGGGAAAATCACCGCCGGATCCACTTTGCGCAGGCAGATATGCATCCCGCCCGCAAGGGTGACGGCCCAGGTGTAAGTCCAGCCGTTACAGTGGAACATCGGCAGCGTCCAAAGATACACCGATTCCGGGTTAAGCCCGTATTCCAGCGCCATCGCCACCGCATTGAGATGCGCACCGCGATGGTGGGTGACCACGCCCTTGGGATCGGACGTGGTGCCTGAGGTATAACCGAGCGCGATCGCCGACCACTCGTCCGAAACGAGCCGCACCGGATGATCCGGCGCCCCGCTTGCCAGAAACGCCTCGTAATCCATCTCGCCCAGCCGCGCGCCCCGGTTTTGCGGCGGTGTCACCGGATCATCGATGTCGATCACCAGGGGTTTGTGCTCAAGCTGCGCCAGTGCTGCCCCGATCACGGCGGAATATTCGCGGTCGGTGAGCAAGACTTTCGCCTCAGAGTGGCGCAGCATGAAGGCGATCGCCGCCGCATCCAGCCTCGTATTGAGCGCACAGAGCACCGCCCCCGGTCCCGCCATGGCCACGCCGTAATGCGCCTCGAGCAAAGCGGGCACGTTCGGGGCCATCACCGCCACCGTCTGCCCGCGCCCCACACCGGCCCGCTCCAAGGCCGAGCCGAGCCGGCGACAGCGCTCCAGCATCTGAGCGTAGGTATACTGCTGCTCGCCGTGCACGACGGCTGTGCGTTTGCCCCACACTCTGGCGCTGCGCAGCAGGAAGGAAATCGGTGTCAACGGCACGTAATTCGCCGGGTTTCGGTCGAGATCCTGATCGTAAATGGTGCGGGCCTCGGTCATGTTTGCCTCCCCTGCGGTTCCCCCGATCCAGCCCTGCTATCTTAGTCCGCTCCCGGCGCCAATGTAAGCGGCTAGCGGCCATGCAGCATGGGCGCGCGCTTGTTCAGAAACGCATCGATCGCTTCCCGGAAATCGGCGCTCGCGTAACAGCGCTCCTGCCATTTCCTCACCTTTGCCCGGTCCGCCTTGGGGCGGAGGGAGAGTAACACGTCCTTGGTGGCGCGGAGCGTCAGCGGAGCTTGCGACATGGAAAGACGCGCAATGTAGCCGGCCTTGCCTTCCAACGCCCCGAGATCATTCACCACCTCATCCACGAGGCCGATGGCCAGAGCGCGCGCGGCATCGATGGGCTGCCCCTCGAACAACAGACGTCGGAGCTCCGCCGCGCCGATCAGCGCATGGAGCCTTTCGAAATTGCCGGCACTCATGCAGTTTGCCATGGTGCGCCCGTACGGCAGGCTGAAGCGCGCATTCGGCGCCGCAACCCGGATATCGCAGGCCGCGGCAAGACTGAGCCCGCCGCCGCTGCATACCCCGGCAATTGCGGCGATGGTGGGGATCGGCAAACGCTCCAGCGCATCCAAGACGGAATCGCTCAAGTCTTCAAGGGCAAGCACATCCTCCACTGTGTCCAAGGCCGCGAACTCGGCGATATCGGTGCCGGCGGAGAAGGCAACGTCGGTGGCTCCCATCAAAACCAGCGCTTGGGGCCTTTCGGTTTCGTGAATTTCTTGACAGATTTTCAAAAGCCGTTCGTACATGTTACGCGTAAAGGCGTGCAATTTGTGCGGCCGGTTGAAGAGAACATGGCCAATCCCTTCGGTGACATGAAAGACAAGTTCTTCTCTGAGCTGCACCCGATAACTCCTCCAAAGCTTAATTCTTCACCCTGACCCCTGCGCCGGGGCTTGCATTTCAAACCGCACGATTGTACCAGATTGTATCGTTTCTTAACAACCCCTCATATCTACGCCTGACATTGCGGAAATGGCTCTTGCCACAGAAATCGGTCAGAGAATTAGCATGGCCACCGTATGCGTGCAACGGCGGGCAATGTCCGCCATGTCCGTTGAAACGCTCAGTCCGGCACAAGGTTCGGCCATTTGTTATCGACGCGAGAAGGTCGAGCTCGCGATCGAAATGCACAAGAAAGAACATGAACCGGACAGAGATTTTCCTCTCGTTTACTTGGAATAGGAAATCACCATGTTAGCCGTTAAGCTGGCGCTGCGTCAGCCTGTTACGATTATCGTGATGATCATCCTGATCCTGCTGTTTGGGATCCGTGCGGCATTGCAAATGCCGATCGATATGTTTCCTGATATTCGCATTCCCGTGGTTGCTGTGGTCTGGCTCTACAACGGGCTGCTGCCGGACGAAATGGCCGACCGGATCGTCTATTATTTCGAACGCGCGGTGCCGCTGATGACCTCCGACATCAAGTCTATCGAGTCGGAGTCGGTCATCGGCTACGGCGTCATCAAAATGTATTTCCAACCGGGTGTTGATATCAGCAAGGCCATCGCGCAGGTGACCGGCGCGGCGCAAGCCGTTTTACGCTTCATGCCCCTCGGCACCACGCCGCCTTATGTGCTTGCCTACAACGCCTCTTCGGTGCCGGTCATTCAGATCACGCTAACCGGCGATAAAATCCCTCCTTATCAGCTTTTTGACTTTGCGCAGAACTTTATCCGTCCGCAGCTCGCCTCGGTCCCCGGCAGCGAAGTTCCGTGGCCGTACGGCGGATTGGTTCGCACGGTGGAAGCGGATCTGAATTTGCAGGCGATGCAAGCCCATCACGTTTCTCCGCGTGATGTGACACAAGCCCTGATGAATCAGAACTTGATTATCCCCGCCGGCACGCAGAAAATCGGCCCTTATGAGTGGCACATCAAACTGAATTCGGCGCCCTACAAGATCGACGAACTCAACGATATGCCGGTTAAGAAAGTCAACGGAACCGTCATTTACATGCGCGATATCGCCTACGTGCATGATGGCGCACCGCCGCAAACGAATAAAGTCCGCATTGACGGGAAAGAGGCCATTCTGCTGCCGGTGATCAAAACCGGTTCTGTTTCGACGCTTGAGGTGATCCAAAAAACCAAAGATCTTTTGCCGCTGCTCAAAGAAGCGATGCCGAGCGGCATGCATATGAGCGCAGTCGGTGATCAATCAGAGTTCGTGGTCGACGCCGTCGTCAGCGTGATTCGAGAGGCTGCGTTGGCAGCGATCCTGACCGGCATGATGGTGCTGCTGTTTTTGGGAAGTTGGCGTCTGACGGTGATCATTACGGTCACCATTCCGCTGTCCATTCTCGTCGGCCTTGTCGGCTTGCAGATCACCGGCGAGACGGTCAACGTGATGACCCTCGGAGGCTTTGCTCTTGCGGTCGGCCTCTTGGTGGACAACGCGACGGTAACGCTGGAAAACATCAGCACGCATCTGGAAATGGGAAAGGATATCGATAGCGCCATTCTGGACGGCGCGGCACAGATCGTGCTTCCCTCCTTTGTTTCGTTGCTTGCAATCTGCGTGGTTTTTATCCCGATGTTCCAGCTCGGCGGGGTATCGGGGTATTTGTTTCTGCCTCTCGCCAAAGCCGTGATCTACGCCATGATGGGCGCGTTTTTGCTCTCCATCACCATCGTCCCGCTGATGACCAAATATATGTTAAGCGGGCATGAAGCGGAAATGCGCCATGAAGGCCATGAAGGCAACGGAGATGCACCGCATCCGCGCTCGCGCAATCCTCTCAAGCGGTTTCAACAGCGGTTTGATGCGGGATTTCGGCGCTTTCAGCAATGGTACCGCGGAATGTTGCAGCGCATTCTGGGCATTCCTGTCCTTTACATCTCGGGTTTTCTTCTGTTTGTCATCGCATCCCTGGTCGCGCTCATGCCCTGGCTTGGAGAGAACTTCTTCCCGCAAGTCGACGGCGGCGCCATCGCTTTGCATGTCCGCGGGCCGACCGGACTGCGCATCGAGGTGACGGCAAGGCTTGCCGATCAGATCGAACAGTATATTCGAACCGTCATCCCGGCACATGATATCGAGACCATTGTGGATAACATCGATCTTCCGTACAGCGTGATCGATATGGCCTACAACAATACCGGAACCATCGGGCCGGAAGATGTCGATATCTTGATCCAAGAGACGAAAGATCATCGTCCTACGGACGAATACGTGCAAATCCTTCGCCGGGAATTGCCGAAAAAATTTCCCGGCGTGACCTTTGCTTTTTTGCCGGCCGATATTCGCACGCAGATTTTGAATTTCGGCGCCCCGGCACCGATCGATATTGCCGTTGTGGGGCCGGATCAAGCAGCCACGTCCCGTTATGCGAACCGTATTCTCAACCAAATTGCGCGGGTGCCCGGAGTTGTGGATGCGCGCATTCAGCAGCAATACGATTACCCCGAACTTTATGTGAATGTCGATCGCTCGCTCGCGCAACTGGTGGGCCTCACCCAAGCCGACGTGGCCGACAGCGTGTTAGATGCGCTTTCCGGCAGTTTCCAGGTGGCGCCGAACTTTTATCTCAACCCGGAAAACGGCATCTCCTACAACTTGCAGACTTTCATGCCGCAGTATCGCATCGATAAGTTGAGCGATCTCGAAAATCTGCCGATCACCGGCTTCACCCTCGGCAAAGGGGCGCCCCCGGGGCAAATGGCCGGAATTCCATCCCCCGGGCTGCCGCATCCGCTCCAAGCAGGTGCCGTGCCGGCGGCAGGAGCATACCACCCGCAGCAGATTCTGGGCGCTTTGGCCACCATCAAGCCGGTCCCCTCCGCCGCCGCGGTTTCGCACTACAATGTGTTGCCCGTCGTCGATATCTATGCCAGTAATTCCGGCCGAGATCTCGGAGGCATCAACCGCGATATACAAAAAATCCTGAAGTCTGCCGAAAAATATCGGCCGCCGGGTTCCCGCGTCATGGTTCGCGGACAGGTGGAAACCATGGCATACACGTTTTCGGAACTCTATGTCGGGTTGGTCGGTTCGCTGGTTCTCATTTACTTGATGATCTGCGTGAACTTTCAGTCTTGGCTGGATCCGTTCGTGATCATTACCGCGCTGCCTGCCGCATTGGCTGGAATTGTCTGGATGCTTTTCGTCACCGGAACCACGCTTTCGGTGCCCGCGCTTACCGGTTCCATCATGGCCATGGGGGTCGCGAGCGCCAACAGTATTTTGGTGGTGAGCTTCGCGCGTGAACGTCTGGCGCAGGGGCTTGATGCGTTCGAAGCCGCGTTGGAAGCCGGTGTGGCGCGTATTCGTCCGGTGCTCATGACGGCCGGCGCCATGATCATCGGCATGTTGCCGATGGCCACCGGCATGGCCGATCCGCAGAATGCCCCGCTCGGGCGCTCCGTGATCGGCGGTTTGCTCTTCGCCACCGTGTCCACCCTGACTTTTGTGCCGGCGGTGTTCCGCATCGTGCATCGCCGCGCCAATACCAAACAGGAAGCCATCGCATGAGGGACGAACTCGAGGAACATCGGCCTCAAGCTTCACAAGAGGCAAATTCGGGCACGCCGAAATCGCCCGGAAAAAAGCAGCGGAAAGCCTCGCATTCGCGCGGATGGCTCTCGCGCGCCATGTTTTTGCTGGCAGGGGTCGCGGTGGTGGGTTTGGCGATCCGCGGCATTGAATTGCGCAAAGAGAATGTTGCCGATTTGCGCAAGCAAGCAGAAGAAGCCGCAATCCCCAATGTGAGCGTCTTTTTTCCGAAACCGCAGGGCAAACAGCAGCCGCTGATTTTGCCCGGCGATATCGATGCGTGGTACGAAGCCCCGGTCTACGGGCAAGTCAGCGGTTATATTCTCCATTGGTACAAAGACTATGGCGACTTTGTGAAAGCCGGCGACTTGCTGGCCACCATCGACACGCCGCAGCTTGACCAGCAATATCGCCAGGCGTTAGCGGATTTGAAAGTTGCCTTGGCCGATGAAAAACTTGCCGAGATCACCGCCAAGCGGTGGGAGCGGTTGGTTGTCACAACGGCGGTCTCGCAACAAACCTCGGATGAAAAAACCTACGGTTATCAAGCAACCGTGGCGCGCCGGCTGGCAGCCCAAGCCAAAGTGGATTCGCTTCAAGCGCTGGAAGACTTCAAACGCCTCGTCGCCCCTTTCGATGGTGTGGTCACCGCGCGCGAAACCGATATCGGCGCCTTCGTGAAGGCGAACGGAATCGGCTATCAACCGGAGCTCTTTCGGGTTGCCGATATTCACACCATGCGGGTGTTTGTGAAAGTACCGCAGATTTACGCGGCCCAGATCAAGGAAGGCATGCCTGCGGATTTGCACTGCCCGCAATTCCCTGGCCGAATCTTCAAAGCCACGGTTGCCACCACCTCACGCGCGATCAACGTGGATTCACGAACGCTGTTGGTGGAACTCTGGGCCCCTAATCCCACGCACGAGCTCATGCCCGGCACCTATGCCGAAGTTTATTTCCAGCTTCCCCCGAACCCGAATGCTTTTACCATTCCGACCACTTCGCTGATCTTCCAAGATCGCGGCTTGCAGGTGGCAACGGTCGATGCGTCGAACCGGGTGCATCTGAAAGACGTGAAGATCGGCCGCGATCTTGGCCCCGAAGCGCTGATCGTCGCCGGATTGAACGCTTCCGATCGCGTGATCACAACTCCCTCGGCCGCGCTGTTCGAGGGCGAGCCGGTGCGCATCGTCACCAGCCCTGAAGAGCGCGAGCAAATGCAATTGGCCAAAGACCCGCCGCCGATTCCAAGCCCGCATCGCGCAGCGCCCTCTCATTCGACTCAGCGCAGGTCTTAGGCCGCTTTGCTATTTTCACCCAAAATAGCAAGGACTTCGGGGTGGCGCTGACCGCTCCTCGATGCTTTTAACGATCCCAAACGCAAAATTTCCATAGGCGGCTTCTGCTGATGCCTATTATGCGTTTCTTACTTTCTTTACATTTGACGGGTATGATGGCGTAAGGTGTGAACTTCTCTTTTTAAAGTTTACCCCTCCGAGGCTCTGCAAATGGACATTGTGCCCTCTTTTGACAGTTCCGTCTCGCCCAGCCAGCAGACAACCATCTCTTCTATTCTCCAATTTTACGATCAAACCTTTACCAACCCGGTTACCATCAGTATCGGGTTCAGCATCGCTCCCGCTTCGGCAAACTTCGCAGGCCAGAGCATTTCCAGTTACGACGAGACAAGTTACGCAAGTTACGTTTCTGCACTGAATACGAACGCAAAGTCGACCCAAGATCCCGTCCAGCTTACCGCCTGCAACTTCCTGCCGGACGGTAACGGAGCATCGGCAACAACCATCGCAGCCACGACCGCAGATTTGCGTGCACTCGGCTTCAGCGGCGCAACCGGGCAACTCACCCTCAGCGGCAATTACGGCGGTACTTTGGACGGGGTTGTCTCCGTCAATGCCTCCTTCTTTTCCACGCCGGTGATCGAACACGAAATCGATGAAGTGCTCGGCATCGGCGGATCCGGATCGGTGTTAAATCTGATCCAACAAAGCGGCCCCGGAAGTTATTTGGGCGTCTACGGGCCGATGGATCTTTTCCGCTACGCCGCGCCCTATGTGCCGAGTTTTACCACCGATCCTTCCGCCTATTCCTACTTTTCCATCAACGGCGGCCAGACCCCGATCGTTCCTTTCAACCAAGACCCTTCCGGCGACTATGGCGATTGGGAAGCAAGCCCGCCTGCCCCTTATTATGTGCAAACAGAAGCGGTTGGAAACGGCAATCCCAGCGTCAGCCCCAGCTCGCCGGAGGGTATCGCGCTGCAGGCAGTGGGCTACGATGTGGCGGGCAATGCCCCCGCCGTCGCCGATAATGTTTCCGGCACCATCCGCGCCTCCGGCACAGCCGCGCTGACGCTGCTCTCTCCGATGACGAGCATTGCATCGGGTTCGTCTATCCAAAATACCGGAAGCGGTGCGGGAATTTACGGATATCCCGGCGGCAGCTACAGCGTGATAAACTTCGGCACCGTTAAATCGCAAGGCGGCATTGGCGTTTCAGTGGCGCAAAGCACGCTGACGCTGCAGAACGGTGCAGGCGCCTATATCGGCGGGGGCACCTCCGGCGTCTATGCGCAAAACGCGTCGATCACCGATTCCGGACTTATTTCCGGCAGCAACGGCTATGGGATTCGCATTCCGGGCACCGGCAGCGTCAGGGTTTACGGCGAGGTCAGAGGCTCTCAGGGCGCGGTTTACATTGGCGGCGCCGGCACGCTGTTCGTGCAAGCCGGCGCAACCCTCGGCGGCATGGTGGGCTCGTCCGTCGGGCCGGCGGCGCGGCTCCCCAATTCCGCCAGCGTGGTGAACCTGTCTGATCAATCCACCGTCATCGGCACGCTGACCACCGCGGGAACCCTCTTCATTCTGGGCGGCGGCACGGGCATGGGGGGCCTGTCCAACCAGAACGCCTATTTTCAGGCAAGCCTCGGCATTGTGCCGGCCGATGCGTCCTGGCAAATGCCGGCCAAGATGACCACGCTGGAGAATGACGGCACGCTCGGGCTGAGCGGCAGCATCGGCACGCTTTTCAATAACGGGCTTATCCTCATCCCCCCGACAGCCGGCGCCACAGGGCCGGGCACCTCGCTTGCGCTCGGCGTACTCAGCGGCGCCGGCAGCATCACAATTGCGCAGAACGGCACGGTTGCGATTGCCGGCGCGGTGGCCGATGGGCAAACCATTGCCTTCGCCAACCCTTCCGGCTCGCCGGCTCTGACCGGCAGCGCCCCCAATCTGACCCTTGCCCAGGCCACGGCAGAGCTTTCGCTCTCCAGCCCGCAAAACTTCGACGGAACCATTGCGAATTTCGCGCCGGGCGATGTGCTCACACTGCCTGGCATCGCGCTTTCAACCAATTCGGCCCCGCTGGATCTCAGCGGAGCCGCGCTCGCCTCGGAGCTCGCCAATATCGGGCTCGACCTCTCCGCCGCCTCCACCACTCCGTTGGCTTCGGACACCTTCGCCGTGGCCTCTCTGGGCGGTCAGGGCAGCAGCGTCGGCTTTCTCTCCGGCGGCCCGGTGTCGATCACCAAAGGCGCGCAAACGGCCAATTCCGGCAGCGGCGTCCCCCCCGGCTATGGGAGCCTCGTCGTTCCCGGTTACGGTTCCGCCGGCACGGCGCAGACGATTGCCGTGCCCGGGCTCTCCGGCAGTATCAGCCTCGGCAATCCGCCCGGGGTCGTCATTCTCCCCAACGGCCAGGGCAGCATCTCTCTCCAAGACAGTTTCGGAACCATCAGCCTTGCCGGCTCCGCAAGCCTTGCCACCGTCTCCGGCGCGCCGGGCGCCATTGATCTCTCGGGCGGCACGCTGGAAAGCTTGGGCGATGCGATCATCGCCAATCCCGTCTCCCTGGCCGGAAGCGGTACCCTGGTTGCCGCCTCTGGCAGCACGCTTGAGGTGCCCGGCAGCCTGTTCGGAGCCGGCACGCTCAGCCTCTTCGGCAATGTCGATCTCTCCAGCCTGACCATTCCGGCGACCATCTTTGTCAATTCCGGTGCGGATACGATCTCGGCAAAGGCCGGCGGTGCTTTTGTCGCCGGCGGGCCATCGGCAAGCCTCACCTTTCTGGGCGCAGCCGGCAGCGCCACCGTGTTCGGCGGCGGTCAGGGCGGGCTTTTGGAAGGCGGCGCGGGCAGCAAAGATGTGCTGGTCGCCACTGGCGGAGCCACCACGCTGCTGGGCGGGGCCGGCGGAGCCGACACGCTCGTCGGCGGCGGCGGCAATGCCGTAATCGCGGCCACCCCGAACGATCTCGTCTTCGCCAGCGGCGGGTCTTCAACCGTGTTCGGCACCGCTTCCGGCTCCGACACGCTGGTGGGCGGCGGCTCCGGAGCCGCCACCATGGTCGGCAGCACCGGCAACGACGTGATGTGGGGCGGCAACGGAGATATCCTCTTCGGCGGTATCGGCAATGAAATTCTGGGCGGCGGGCCCGGCGCCAGCACCGTCATCGCCGGCGCCGGCGCCTCCACCCTCGTGGGCGGCCCAGGAAATCAGGAATTCGTTGGCGCCAACGGGGAATCCACCGTGTTCGCCGGAAGCGGAAACTCCACCGTCTTCTCCGGCAGCGGATCCATGCTCCTGGTCGGACAGAACGGCCCGGCAGATACCTTCGTTCTGCAATCCGGCTTGGCAACCATTTTCGGCGGCACCGAAACGGATATGTACGACATCATCAACGGCACCGCCGGGGGCCAAACCACGGTTGCCGGGTTCAACCCCGGCGAGGATGCCATCAATCTGTTCGGCTACACACCGAACTCGGCCCAGCTCTTCGGCGGTTCCGGCAATACCGCCCTCGTGCTCGGCGACGGTACCACCGTCACCTTCCTCGGAACCAACCCAAGCCAGATCGGCCCCGCCATCCACTACGCCTAAAGCCGCCGGCTACGCCTAAGCCGGCGTCGGCCGGCACTCCGAAAGCGACCACTCAGAAAGCGACGTTGCTGCCGCCTTTCAGCGCCAAAATCTCCCGCGCTTCGTCCGGCGTCGCCACTTCCAGCCCAAGCCCTTCAATAATCTGGCGCGCCCTCTTCACCTGTTCCGCATTGCTCTCGGCAAGCTTGCCCGGGCCAATCCACAGACTATCCTCCAATCCCACCCGCACATTCGCGCCCATCGCCGCCGCCATCGCCGCAATCGGCAATTGGTTGCGGCCGGCCCCAAGCACCGACCAGCGATATTGATCGCCGAACAAACGATCTGCCGTTCGTTTCATATGCATCACATCTTCGGGATGCGTGCCGATGCCGCCCAAAATGCCGAACACGGTCTGCACGAACAACGGCGGCTTCACCAAACCGCGCTTGAGGAAATGCGAAAGATTGTAAAGATGCCCCACATCGTAACATTCAAACTCAAAGCGCGTGCCGGCATCGCCCAGCTCCCGAAGCGCGTATTCGATATCGGCAAAAGTGTTGCGGAAAATCAGATCCCGCGAACCTTCCAGATGCTGCCGTTCCCATTCATATTTGAATTCCTTGAACCGATTGAGCATCGGGAACAGCCCGAAATTCATCGACCCCATATTGAGCGAGGCGACTTCCGGCTTGAACCGCATGGCCGGAGCAATGCGCTCGCGAATCAACATATGCGGCGCGCCGCCCGTGGTCAGGTTCACCACCGCATTCGTCGCCTGCTTGATGCGCGGCAGAAACGCCGCAAAGGCTTCGGGGCTTTGGTCCGGTTTGCCGGTTTTCGGATCACGCGCATGCAAATGAATAATGGCCGCGCCTGCCTCGGCAGCGCCGATCGCCGCGGCAGCGATCTCATCGGGTGTCACCGGCAAATAGGGTGACATCGAAGGGGTATGAATCGCCCCGGTTACTGCGCATGTAATAATCACTTTCCGCGCTGCCATTGCATTCCCTCCGTCTGTTTATGCACTTCCCTTCACGCCGGCGACCTAGCGGCCCAGCGCTTGCACGATCTCTTCGGTAACCTTTTTGGCATCCCCAAACAGCATCATCGTGTTGTCGTGGTAAAAGAGCTCGTTGTCGATCCCCGCATAGCCCGGCGCCAAAGACCGCTTGACGAACAAAACCGTTTTTGCCTTCTCCACCTCAAGAATCGGCATACCGTAAATCGGCGAACGCGGGTCGGTTTTCGCGGCGGGATTGGTCACGTCATTGGCGCCGATCACGTAGGCGACATCGGCGGTGCTGAATTCGTTGTTAATCTCTTCCAGCTCGAAGACTTCATCGTACGGAACATTGGCCTCCGCAAGCAACACATTCATATGGCCCGGCATGCGGCCGGCGACGGGATGGATCGCATATTTCACTTCCACGCCCTCGCTTTTCAAAACATCGGCCATTTCCCGCACCGCATGTTGCGCTTGCGCCACCGCCATCCCGTAACCCGGCACGATGATGACTTTGGATGCATTTTTCAAAATGAAGGCGGCATCCTCGGGAGCACCCGATTTGACCACCTTGTCCCCAACGGCACCGCCAGCCCCCGTCGCCGTCTCCGCGCCGAACCCGCCCAACAGCACGTTGATAATGCTGCGGTTCATGCCTTTACACATGATGTAGGAGAGAATCGCACCCGAAGCGCCCACCAGCGCGCCGGTGACGATCAGCGCCAGGTTCTGGATGGTGAACCCGATACCGCAGGCGGCCCAGCCCGAGTAGCTGTTCAGCATCGAGATCACCACCGGCATATCCGCCCCGCCGATGGGAATGATAATCAAAAAACCAAGCGCCAAAGACAAAAGCGCAATCAGCCAAAACAGAACTTGGCTGCCGCCCGAGGCCACAAAGCCGATGATCAGCAGTGCCAGCAGGATGCCAAGCCCGAGATTGATCTGATGCTGAAAACGATAGATAATCGGCGCGCCGCTCATCAGCGCCTGCAGTTTGGCAAACGCAATCAACGAACCGGTAAAGGTGATCGCGCCGATCGCCAGCCCAAGCGACATTTCCACCAGGCTTTCCAGGTGGATCGCACCCGGCGTGCCGATGCCAAAGGCTTCGGGGGCGTTCAGCGCTGCGGCAGCCACGAACACCGCCGCCAGACCCACCAGAGAGTGAAAGGCTGCCACCAGTTGCGGCAGCGCCGTCATCGAAATCCGCAGGGCCACCACGGCGCCCACGGCACCACCGATGATGAGGCCGAGCACGATCAGCCCGAAGCCGCCCAGCGACATGCCGGGGTGGGCCGCCGTGGCCAACAGCGCAATCGCCATGCCGGCAATGCCGAAGAGATTGCCGCGGCGTGCCGTCTCCGGATGCGAAAGTCCGCGCAAGGCGAGAATGAACAAAACCGCGGCGGCGAGGTAAGCAAGCGAGGTCAGGTTCTCCGACATCGCGGGCTACTTTCCTTTTTTACGGAACATTTGCAGCATGCGCTGCGTGATCAGAAAGCCGCCGAAGATGTTCACGCTTACCAACAGCACCGCGAGAAACCCGAACCCCTTGGCAGACGCATTGGTGCCAAGGCCTGCGGCCAGCATGGCTCCGACGATAATTACCGAGCTGATGGCGTTGGTGACCGACATCAACGGGGAATGCAGTGCCGGCGTGACATTCCAAACCACGTAATAGCCGACAAACACGGCCAGCACGAACACCGCGAACAAAAACACGAAAGGGTGCACGCCGTGTGCCGCGGGCACGACCGTTTCGGCCAGTTGTCGGGCATGGTCGGCAAGTACGTTGGCGCGGTCGGCAAGCCGCGCGGCCTCTTCGGCAAGCTCGTTTGGGTTCATGGGAGCCTCTTCATGGTAGCGTCCGAGAGCAAATCAGGCCGCCCGCGAGGGCAGAAATTCCGGGTGCACGACCGCGCCGGAACGGGTCAGCATCACCCCTTTCACGATGTCATCGTTCTCCGGCAGCTTGGGCGCTTTTGTTTCCTTGTCCCAGAAGGCGCTGAGGAAGGTGAAAAGATTACGCGCATAAAGGTTGGAAGCGGCGACGGGAATGCGGCCCGGCCAATTGCGCCAGCCCAGAATTTTCACCCCGTTTTCCGTGGTGACCATTTCGCCGGGGCGGGTAAGCGCGCAATTGCCGCCGGCATCGGCCGCCAAATCGACAATCACGCTGCCCCGCCGCATCCCCCCCACCATCGGTTCGGTCACGATGGTCGGCGCTTTGCGGCCCATCACCAAGGCGGTGCAAATGACGATGTCGTTCTTCGCCACCGTCTCGGCGATCAATGCGGCCTGCTTCTGGCGGAACGCTTCGCTCATCTCCCGCGCATAGCCGCCTGCGGTTTGCGCGGTTTTCGTCTCCTCATCCTCCACGCCCACAAAGGTCGCGCCCAGCGAGCGGATCTCCTCGCGCGCAGCCGGCCGGACATCGGTTGCCGAAACGATGGCACCCAGCCGCTTTGCGGTGGCAATCGCTTGCAACCCGGCGACTCCGGCGCCGATCACGAACACCCTGGCTGGCGCCACAGTGCCCGCGGCCGTCATCATCATGGGGAAGCTGCGCTCGAAGGCCGCTGCCGCCTCGATCACCGCCCGGTAGCCGGCAAGATTGGCTTGACTGGACAGCACATCCATCGCCTGCGCGCGGGTGATGCGGGGCAAAAGCTCCATCGCCGCGGTATCAATGCCTTTCTCGGCCAAGGCCGGCACCAGCGCCGGGTTGGCGAAAGCCCCGGAAATGCAGACCAGAAGCGCGCCGCGGGGAATCAGCGCCCGAATTTCTTCCGGGGGCATCTGCACGGCGAAGACAATGCCCGCCCCGCGCAGCGCGTCTTCGGCATTCGGCGCGATCTCCGCACCCGCTGCGGTAAATTCGGCGTCGGTGATCGCCGCCCCGAGACCTGCGCCCGTTTCCACCGCAACCGTGAGCCCAAGCCCGACGAGCTTTTTCACCGTCTCCGGCGTGGCGGCAACCCGCGTCTCAAACGCCTCGCGCTCTTTCAGCACGGCAAGCCGCATGCGGACCATCCTTTGCTTGTTGTCGCGATCCCAACCAGGCCCGCCCGGACCCGGCCTGAAATTTCCGAATACGCGGAGCGGCAGAGAGTGACAAGGGGCGGTTTGTGCTCTACTGGCCATTGTGGCAATGGGGCGATACGGTGCATGTGCTGCGCTTAGGCTTTCCTTAAGCTTTGGTTTGGAGATTCGCGATGTCGTTGCCGCTTTCGCCTCTCGTATGGGCGCGCATTTTTCTTGCGCGCCTCGGCTTCGCTGCAGCGCTGCCTTTCGTGCTTGCGCATACCTCTCTGGCCGCGCCCGATTCTTCGCCCGCCGCCGTCCCAGCGGCCGCCCCGAACGGGGCAGACGCCAAGACCTGGCCGTGTCAGCAGCCATTTGTGCCCAAACTTTCTCCCGAGCTGTTTTGGGAGTCTCCGCCCGCCCCCATCCCGAATTGGCAGAGCGACGCCGAACTTGCCAAGCTGGTGGCAGCGATCTCCTCGCGCGATATGCCGGTCTCAGACGCCACGGCAAAGCTCCAATCCTATTTTTCCGCGCTGCCGCCCCCTGAGCGGCGCCAAAAGCTTCCGGCGCTTTTTACCGGCCTTTTTCAAACCATCGCGGCGGAGCGAAACGCCGTCATGATGCGCCTGCTCGCGCTTGGCAAACGGCAGCTCGGCCTGGCGGAGACGGTGCGCAAGCTGGAATCGGAAGAGAGCGACGAGGCCGCCCTGCAACGTGAGTTCGCGTTACGCGCTTTGCAGTCGGAGGGCCAAACCTTGCGTTATGTCTGCCAAATTCCGCAAGAGCTGGAAGCGCGTCTGGGCGCATTCGTGCGCATCTTGCAGGCGGCTCGATAGCGCGTGCCGCTTCATCCCTATGGCAGGCTGGCCGCCGGCACGCGGCATTCCCGTGTCATTGTCTTGGCGCGGCGCCCGCATGTGTGATCGGTTTGTTATCCGCGTCCAAAAGCGGCACGCCATAGGCAAGCAATAGCTTGGTGATTTCTTGCTGGTGACGCGCAATCAGCCGGTTCAGTGTCCGTCGCCACGTAATATCGCTGGCCCGCACGCCCATGGCGATGTTGAAAGCAAGCGGCGGACCGTTCGGCTCCTGCTGCAAAAACGTCGCGGTGAGCGGCAAATGGTCGTGTTGGATATAATAACCCGCGATCGGCCCCCAAACCAAGGCCACATCGATCTTCCCCGCAACCAGATCCAGCAGCATTTGATGCGCCGGATCTTCCAGCCTCGTATCCACGTTCAGCTCATAAGGGACAGCTTCCCGCATCAAACCGTGACGAATCAGAAGATCCGAGGGGGGGCTGCGAGCAATCACCCCGATTCGCTTGCCCCGCAGGATCGGATCGCCCAAGTTTCCGGGCGCTATGTGGTCCGCGCTACGGGTAACGCTCATATAGCCCGTGCGATAGTAAGGTGTGGTGCTGATCATCATCTCCGCGCCGGAAGGAACGCCGATAATCACGTCACATTTCAGAGCCAGCAACGTGTTGCGGACAAACCCCACGGTTTGCGGAAACCAGGTGTATTTCAGCGGCCGATGCAAATCTTGCGCGAAGATTTCGGCAATCTTGTTTTCAAAGCCTTCGCCTTTGTCGTTGGAAAAGGGCAGATTCGCCGGATCCGCGCAAACCCGGAACGCGGTGGGGGAGACGAGCTCGATATCAAGCTCCGCCCTAGCGGGAAGCCCGAAGAGCATCAACAGTGCAAAAACAGGGCCGGCGAGAAACCGAGCCATGTTGCGTTAGTCATCCGTCTCGCCAATCCGCTTCGGCCGGCCGCGCCCAATCACGCCGTCGGAGCGGGCTTTGAGGTAAGCGTAGATTTCCTCCAAATGTTGTACGGCATCAATGTTGGTGCCGAAAGCCGGCATCACGTTCTCGGTGGCAGCGGTGACGTTCTTGCGCCCGTTGATCACGGTCTCCTCGAACTGGCGCTTGTCCATCTTCTTGAGCGAGTTCACCAAACTCGGCGCATAGGAACTGCCGGCGCCATCGGGTCCGTGGCAGCGCAAACACAAATCCCCATAATAGAGATAGCCGCGGAAGGTCGCACGATCCACATGGCCGTCAACAACTTTATAGGGGCGCTCTGCATCGGCATTGTCTTGCGCTTGGGCATTTCCTTCCGCAGCCAGCGCAATCGGTGAGGCTGCGCCCAGAACCCAAACAAGGCACAGCACGCGAGCGAAGTTCATCCAAAACTCCAACGACGAAATAAGGAAAAATGGCCCGGCCGGCAGGTTGGCCCCGCCGGCCGGGAAACAACAGAGAACGTCTTAGTCCGAGAGGCCAAAGACCGTCAGCACGCCGCCGAGCTGCGTGTAGTTGCTCAGCGCCTTGTATGCGCCCACCGCGCCCAGGCCGGCGGTATCTTCGGTCAAGCCGGCAGCCATGCCGATACCGGCCCAGCCACCCACGCCGGAGAGCACGGCAATGTATTCTTTGCCGTTATGCATGAACGGGGTGACATTGCCGATAATGCCGGAAGGCGTCTTGAACTTGTAAAGCTCCTTGCCGGTCTTCATATCGACAGCCTTCAGATAACCGTCCAGCGTGCCGTAGAAGGCAACCCCGCCGGCCGTCGCCAGCGCGCCCGACCAGACCGAGAACATTTCCGGGTCGGACCAAACGATCTTTCCTTCGTTCACGTCGTAAGCGATGAAGTTGCCGAGGTTCTTCTCGCCCTTGGGCGGGAACATGGAAAGCGTGGCACCCACATAGGGCTGGCCGGCGGTATAAGCCACCTTGAAGGGCTCATAGTCCATGCAGACATGGTTGGTCGGCACATAGAACAGGCCGGTATCCGGCGAGAAAGACGCCGGCTGCTCATCCTTGCTGCCCAGCGCCGCCGGACAAATGCCCTTGGTGTTGTGCTCTTCGCCCTGCATGCCGGGCGCGTATTGCGCCACCACCTGCGGCCGCCCGGTCTTCATATCGACATGGGTCGCCCAGTTCACCGCCGGATCGTATTTTTCGGCTTCCAGCAACGCTCCGTTGGTGCGATCCAACACATAGGCAAAGCCGTTGCGATCGAAGTGCACCAGCGCTTTGGTGGGCTTGCCGTGCACCTTGACGTCAGCAAGGATCATTTCGTTAATGCCGTCATAGTCCCACTGATCCCACGGCGTCATCTGATAGACCCACTTGGCTACGCCGGTATCCGCATCGCGGGCAAAAATGGTCATCGACCATTTGTTGTCGCCGGGGCGCTGCACCGGGTTCCAGGTGCTGGGGTTGCCGGACCCGTAATAAACCAGGTTCAGCTCGGGATCATAGGAAATCCAGCCCCAGGTATCGCCGCCGCCGATCTTCCACTGATCGCCTTGCCAGGTCTTCAGCGAGGAATCCTTGCCCACCGGCTTGCCCATGGACGTGGTCTTCTCCGGGTCGAAGAGAATATCGGAGTCCGGGCCTTCCGAGTAAGCGCGCCAGACCTGCTTGCCGTCTGCCAAGCTATAGGCGGTCACGTGGCCACGCACACCGAACTCGCCGCCCGAGACGCCGACCAGCACCATGTTCTTCACCACCAATGGCGCCGATGTTCCGGTTGCGCCTTTGGAAGGATCATCGTCCTTAACCGACCAAACCACTTTGCCGGTCTTGGCGTCCAGCGCCACCACGGTGGTGTCGGCCTGATGCAGGATAATCTTGCCGTCCCCGTACGCCACGCCGCGATTCACCGTATCGCAGCACATCACCGGGATCACGTTTGGGTCCTGCTTCGGCTCATAGACCCAAAGAATCCGGCCTTCGTTATTCAGATCGAGCGCGAAAACCTTGTTGGGGAAGGGGGTATGCACATACATCACGTCGCCAACAATGAGCGGCCCGCCTTCATGACCCCGCAATACCCCTGTCGAAAACGTCCATACCGGGTGTAAATTCTTCACATTGTCGACATTGATTTGCTTGAGCGGTGAATACCGTTGCGAAGCGTAGTTGCCGCCCGGGATCACCCACTGGGCCGGGTCCTTGGACATTTGTATGAGTTGGTCATTGGCCAACGCCGTCCCGGCCATAAGGCCGGCAGAAAGCGACAGCGCGGCGGATAAGACAGCAATGCTGATAGGCGATCGCATATCGAAGTTCCCTCCTTTGGTCGTGGTGTATTCCTCGGCTTATGTCGCACCCTTGCTTGGCGCAGCCGGGACCAACACATACAACCCCGCGCCGCACAACGCAAGCAAAAGTCTGAGGAAAACAGCAAGTTTCTGCGAAGTTCCTTGAAAGAAATTCTCTTTTGGATGATAGATAATTATTGTCGAGCAGGTTATATGGGCATTCATACTCTTTACTTTACTTTTTACGACGCTTGGTGCCATGTTTTTCTTGGGAGTATGTCCATGCCACGTGTTTGTCCGCCGACCCGTTCCTCTCGCTCGGCCAGGCGCCGCAAAAGCCCGGGTGTCGCGCGCGCTTTGCGCATCGCCTTTAGGCTTTCCGCCGCCTGTGCATTGATCGCCGCAGTCGCGCCCGCCCCGGCCAAGGCGCAATCATCGGCCGAACACCATCCGCGTTACGATTATCCCACCGATGCGCGGGCGGATTATGTCATCGGATGCCTGGCCGCCAACGGATTCAACCGGGCGTTGTTGCAAAAATGCGCCTGCGGGATCGATACCATCGCCGATTACCTTCCCTATGAAGATTACGAAAAAGCATCGACAATTCTCAGCATGCAACAAGGCGGGCTGGGAGAGCGCGGCGCCATGTTTCGAAACTCCACCATCGCAAAAGAGGAATTGGCAAAGCTGCACTCCGCCGAAGCGGAAGCCGCCTTGCGTTGTAAATAACTTCTATTCTTTACTCGTAACAGATATTTACGCGTAACAGAAAAACGGCATCCATGAGTTTGCCTGAATCTCCGCCCCATCTCCGGTGATGTGGCGCAAGATCTTCCTTACCGACCGCGTTAAGGGTTTTCCAACCCGTCGCCGTTATGTTTTTTGGAACGGTTGCGCCCGTCCGTCCGGCTCACGGCTCTCGTCGGAGGAGGGAGCGCGCAGACGTGCCGCAAATTGTCAACACGAGGTTTGCATGACCGCAGCGAGGCCATCCCCCTTACCCTCTTTATTGTCTTCCGCATCTCTCCACCCCGCGAACGAGACCGCCTCCCGCCTCGCCGAGCGTTTTCGTTATCTCGGCCTGGACGAGAACGCGCGGGCGGCCCTCGCTGCCTTGGGCCGGAAGCTCGCCCCGCACCGTGAGACGCTGCTCGATCGCTTCTATGCAGCGGCTCTTGCCGTGCCCCAGATCAAAAACGCGATGGGCGAGAAGACCGAAGGCAATCGCCGCTTGCTCGGGGCCCATCTCGATACGCTCTGGGCCGGGCGGGTTGATGCCGAATTCGTGGCATCGAGCGTGCGCAGCGGCCGGATCCATGCTGAGATCGGCCTCGATGAGTGGTATGTGAGCGCCTATGGCTGGCTGCTTGCCGAGATGATCGCGCTTCGCTTCGCTGCTCAAAAGGGCTGGCGGCGCGATGAAGCCCTTGCGCGCGAAGTGGTGGCGCTGGTGCGCGCCGTCTTCCTCGATCTTTCTGAGAACCTGTGGGGCTTCAATGCGCTGTTCCAAGACCGCGTCCATGATGCTATGGGCAAGGCGGTAGCGCGGCTCGATGAGAGCCTGCAGGAGACGGTGCGGAGCGTGCAAGGCTACAGCGAAGACCTGCTCGCCTCCGCCGACGCCACCACCGAAGTCGGCGTCGCGGTCAACCGTGAGGCGGAGGGCGCGGCGGCCGCAGCATCCAACGCCCTCGCCGCAACCCAGAGTGTCGCGACGGCGGTCGAGGAGCTCCATGCCGCGATCCGCGAAATCGCCAGCCAGGTGGCACTTGCCGCCCAGACCGCGCAGCAAGCCGTGGCACATATGGACAAGGCCGGCGGGGTGGTCACCGAGCTCGGCCAGGCCGCCGAAGAAATCGGCACCGTGGTCGCTTTCATCGCCGATATCGCAAGCCAAACCGACCTGCTTGCGCTCAACGCCACCATTGAATCGGCGCGGGCAGGCGCGGCCGGCAAGGGCTTTGCGGTGGTGGCAAACGAGGTGAAGCAGCTCGCCAATCAGGCACGCAAATCGGCCGATGACATCCATGCCCGCATCCAGCGCATCCAAGACGTGGCGCGCGCCACCTCCAAAACCATCGGCGAGGCAAGCCGCACCATCGGCGAGGTGGAGCAGATCGCCACCATGGTGGCCGCCGCGGTCGAGGAGCAGACCGCCGCCACCCAGGAAATCAGCCGCCATACCGGGGCGGTAAGCGTCGAGGTGAGCCATGTGAGCGAGATGATGGCAGGCGTCACCGAAGCTGCCCGCCGTGCAGCGCAGGCGGCGGAGACGGTGCGCGCCGCCGCTTCGCAAATGAGCAACGTCCTGCAAACACTGGGCCCACTCCTCACCAAGGCGATCCGCACCTCTTCAGAAATGCTGGACCGCCGCCACCAGCGCCGGCGCGCCCTGTATCTGGAGGCGGAGCTCGATGTCGGCGGCAGCCGGCAACCGGTGGTTCTCGTCGATCTCTCGGAAGCAGGGGCGCATCTCCGCTGCCAAGGCCCCGCGCCCGCCGGTCAGGTGGGAACGCTGCGCGCCGCCGGCCTGCTCTCGGCGCTTGCCGTCGAGATCCTCTCGGCCCGTCCCGTCCCCGGCACCGAGCTCCACGAGATCAACCTGCGTTTCCGTGAGACCGTCCTGCCCTCGAGCACCGTTGATGCTTTCGCCGCGCGCGGTTTCCACAACATGATCGATCTCGCCATCAAGGACCATCGCGGCTATGTCGAGCGCATCCGCCGCGCGCTGGACGGGACGGAAAAGGTGCAGGCCTCGGCGCTTCCCACCCATCATACCTGCCGGCTCGGCCGCTGGTATGATGGCGTCTCGGACGAAGCGGTGATGGCGCTTCCGGCGTTCCGCTCTCTGACCGCTCCCCACCAGCGGGTGCACGAAACCGGGCGGCAGACGCTCAAACTCTTCGAGCTCGGCAACCGTGAAGCGGCCGAACGCGCTTATGCCGAGCTGGAAGCGGCCTCCCGCCAAGTGGTGGAGGGGCTCGAGACCCTCCGCCGTGAATATGAGGGCAGCCTGCGGCAGGCCGCCTAACCACCGCGCTTTACGGGCAGGAGAGGTGGCTCAACCCCGGGGCATCGCGCCTGTCCGGTCCACCACCTCCCGAAACCGGCTCACGGATGCGGCCGCCACCGATCCCGAGGTAGGCAACGGTTGATCGTCCGCCTGCGCGTCCTGGAGCGTGACGGTTTGGGCTGTCCACCAGAAGGCATGGTCGGCCTTGCGCGTCTTGGCGACATACATGGCGGTGTCGGCCTGACGCAGCAGCGCCTCGGCATCTTGCCCATCGCGCGGGTACAGCGCCACACCCACCGACATGCGCACCGAAACCTGCCGGCCCTGCCCGAGGTCGAACGGAGTTTCCACCACCCCGTGCAGGCGGTCCAGCGCCGCCTGCAACGGCGTCATCGCGTCGGCGGCATCCAGCTCCTCCAGCACGAGGACAAATTCATCCCCGCCCAAGCGCACGAGCAACTCGGACGTGCGCAAGCGGGATCGCAGGCGGGCGGCGAATTGCCGCAGCAGCGCATCGCCCGCGTCATGACCGTAAGTGTCGTTGACGGGTTTGAAGCCGTCCAGGTCGATCATGCCCACGGCCAGCTGGGTGCCGCGGCGTTGGGCTCGGAGGATCGCCTTGGGCAGATACTGCTCGAGGGCGAAGCGGTTGGGCAATCCTGTGAGCGCATCGTGGCGGGCGCGGTAAGCCTCGGTGCGCTGCTGCTCTCGCAACCGCTCACGCAGGTCGAGTTCGTCCAATCCATGGCCGAGCAGATGGGCCACGCGGGTGCACAGGGCAACAGTCTCGTCGTCGAAGATGCCGATTTCCGGGGAAACGAAGGCCATCGTCGCCCAGAGGACACCATCCCGAAATACCGGAGCGGCCAACGCCGCCGCCCAACGATGCTCGCGCAAGAACTCGGCCCAAGGCGCCATGCGGGGATTGGCACGGTGATCGTTATGGAACACGGTCTGCCCGGTCTGCCATGCCTGTACGACGAGCGGGGTATGCTCGGCTCTGTCGAGAGAGAGATGCAAAGACGGCAGCGCCGCCGCGCCTTCGCCTGCGCTGGCCAGCACCTGCATGCGGCCGGCTTCGTCCGGTCGGGCGATCCACACGGCATGAAAGAAGGTGCCTTGGGCAAGCGCCTCACAAGCGCGATCCAGCATGGCGTGCTCATCATCCGCTTGCAGCAGCACGTCGGCAACGAAGGTCAGGGCGCGGTAGAGGCGCTGCAGGCGCTCGCGTGCGGTGACGTCGACCAGGGTCCACACGGACGTTCCGCCGTCGGCAAGCAGTTGGCCGTAACAATCGCAGAGCAGGCTATGTCCGTCCGCGCGCTGCAAACGGATGGTGGCGGGCAGGTTGAGGCGCCCCTCTGCGGACAGGGCCGCATATGCCTTGCCGAACCGTTCGAATTCGGCCTCGGTACTGTAAACGATGCGGGCGCTCTGGCCGATGAGTTCGTCCAGGGAGCGGCCGAGCATGGCGGCCAGCGTGGCGTTGGCGCGCAGGATGCGGCGGTCGCGGACGATGGCCACGCCGGCCGCCGCGTTGTCCAGCAGCGCGCGCTCGGTCTGGCGCAGCTCGATCACATCCAACGCACGGGAGACATCAGCCGCCAGTTCGGTCAGCAGCGTCCGCATTTCGGGGTCGAATGCCACGTCGTCGCCGCGATAGAGCGCCAGAACGGCGAACCGCTCGCCGCGGTGATGCAAAGGCAGCGCCGATATGCCGAGCAAACCGAACGAGCGCGCGCGCCGAACGAACGGCGAAAACACCGCTGCGGTGAAGTCCCAATGCACGTTGAAGCGGGGTCGATCTTCCCGCCAGGCGGTGCCGATCGGTCCCCGGCCATGGATCTCTGCGGCATCGGTGGAGATGACCAGCCCGTCGAGATATGCGGTCTGACCGGCAGCAGCGATGAAGCGGAACCTCCCCTGCACATCGGGCTGCGCCACGACAGCCAGCGGAAGCTTCCCGCGTTGGACGGCCAGATCGCACACTTTTTGCAAAAACGCGGCGCCATCGTCATGCAGCGCCGCCTCTTGGTTGACCTGAGCAAGGAACTCCTGCATTTGGCCCATGCGGTGCAGCATCCGGATATGCTGGTCCCGTAGCCGCAGCGCGCGGGCGATTTGCGCCGTGGCAAACCCAAGCAGCAGCAGGGATGCGAGTTCAACGCTCCAGCGCAACAGCGCGGCGTCCAGATAGTGTTGTCTGACCAGATCGGCAGGCCAGCTCGCCTGCACCGCCAGCGGATAGCCGGGCACGGGTGTGATCACCGCATCGGATGACTCTGCCGAGGACGGTGTCGACCTCGCAAACCGCACCTCTCCGTGCTGCACCACGCCCAGCACATTGCCATCGCGGGTATCGCGGAGTGTGAACACCCAGGGAAGGGTGGCGACCTTACTGCCGGGCGGCGCGAGAAGGACATCGAGCCGGGCGGGAGAGCCCAAAAAGTAGCGGGTCTGGCCATCCGGACCGCGCATGCGAAACCGCATGGTGATTACATGGGCGCCCACGCGTTCGGCATACCCGCCGCGTCCGAGAAAAAAATCCGGCTCCAACGACAGCGGCGTGAACTGCTTGCCCAAGTGGATGGGCTCACTCGGTTGCGCCGCGGTCGACCAGAAAATCGTGTTGCCGTCGGGAGATTGAATGTTGAATGCAAAGACAATCGGGTGCGCGGCTTGAAAGCGGCGCAGGGCCTGCACCGCCTTCGGGTCGGGGTGCTGCGGATCGATGTCGGGGCCGAGCAGGGTCTCTGCGGCGAATTGCAGTTCGGTGAATTGGACGTGCAGGCGGCCGGCAACAACCTCGGCGAGGTCGGCGGCGGCATATTGGGCGTCCTTCCGGATTTGCTGACGCGTCTCATCCAGCATGCGCGCCTCCATCCCGACCATCCACACCGACAGGAACAGCAGCGGCAGCGCCGGGAGCGAGGGGATGAGAAGGCGTTGCAGACGAGACGGAAGTGCGGGCAAGGGGGCCTCAGTGGCACAGAAGCGTGATCGTCGTGCCGCTAACATACTATCGTAAACAGATTTATAAAGCGGGCACTTGGCATCCAAAGCGTGTTTTTGCCATCGCGTGGCGTGCCAACGCGTGACCGATGAAATCGCAAAAATGCTTTTCTGCTCAGGCGTCAGATCCGAGGCTTCGCTCGCTTGCCGTCCTCGGGTTCTTTTTGTGTTGGAAATAGCGGCTATTTCGGCATTGGCACGCCGGCTGCGGCCAGCGCGGCTGCTTGCCGCGCGGCAAGCGCTTCGGCATCGAAATCGGCAATAAGCGCCTGAAACAGCCGGTGCCAGTTCAGTTCTGCCCGAAGTCTCAGAAATACGCCGCCAAGCCCGATCGCCGAGCGATCCATGAGCACAAATTCCCGCGGCGGTTTCACCCCGCCCGTGCGTTGCAGTCCGGCATGCACTTCTTCTGCCACCGCGCGACCGTACTGCACGTCGTTGGTTTCTTGAATCGGGCGTACACGATCCTCTCGCAACGGTTCATAGAGAAACCGTGCCCAGAGGTTCAAAACCTTCACCTTCTCTTCCGTGAGATCCGTAAACCCCCAGCTTTCGTACGCATGGCGTGCTCTTTCCTCATCGCCGTCGCGTACCGCTTCGTACAGATCGATCACCCCGCTCACAAAGCGCGGCGGAAAAATGCGGATCACGCCGAAATCCAAAAGATTGACGCTGCCGTCTGCGCAAACTTGATAATTGCCCAAGTGCGGATCTCCATGAATCACACCGTAACGGTAAAACGGAACGTACCAGGCTCGAAACAATGCCTCAGCAATCCGGTTGCGCTCTTCCAGCGGCGGATCTTCTTTCAGTCTTTGCAGCAACGGGCGGCCTTCAAGCCATGTCATGGTCAAAAGCCGGCGGGTACAATACCCCTCAATCGGGCGCGGCACATGAATCATCGGCTCGTTCGCCAACATCAGCCCGTAGAGCCGCATGTGCGCCGCCTCGCGCACATAATCGAGCTCTTCGCGCAAGCGTTCGGCCAATTCCCGATAAACGTCGTCCTGCTGAATGGCGTTATCCATGCGATGATAAATGGCCATAGCCAGGCGCAGCTGACGCAAATCCGCTTCCACCGTGCTCGCCATGTCGGGATATTGCAATTTGCAGGCCACCTCGGTGCCGTCCAGCAAACGCGCCCGATGCACTTGGCCGAGGCTGGCGGCGGCAGAGGCGCTTGGGCTGAATTCCGCAAACCGCGCTTGCCAGTCCGGACCAAGCTCCGCGCTCATCCGCCGGCGCACAAAAGACCAACCCATGGGCGGCGCATTCGCTTGCAGTTCCGCCAACTCCGCGGCGTATTCGGCAGGCAACGCATCCGGAACGGTGGAGAGAAATTGCGCCACTTTCATCAGCGGGCCTTTCAGCCCGCCGAGGACGGATTTCAAATCCGCGGCATGGCTTGCGCGATTGGTGCGCAAACCGAAAACCCGCTCTCCGGCAACGCGCGCGGCAATGCCGCCCACCGCCCCGGATGTGCGCGCGATGCGGACAAGTTCGCCAAAGAACGAGGCGCGGCCTTCTTCGCTTTCCACCCCGCTCATGACGCCTCCGCCCTTTCGAGCTCGTCGATGAAGCCGGCAATAACATCAAGCCCCATCTTCCAAAATTTCGGATCCCCTGCATCCAAACCGAACGGGGCAAGCAGCTCTTTGTGCCGCTTGGTGCCGCCGGCGCGCAGCATGGCCAGATATTTTTCCGCAAATCCGGGATGGCCTTGGCGATAGAGCGAATACAGCGCATTCACCAAACACTCGCCGAAAGCATAGGCGTAAACGTAAAACGGCGAATGAATGAAATGCGGAATGTAAGCCCAGAAAACGGTATATTCCGGCGTAAATTCGAACGCCGGGCCAAGGCTTTCGCGTTGCGTTTTCAACCACAACTCCCCGATCTGTTCGGGCAACAACTCCCCCGCGCGGCGCCCCTCATGCAGCCAGGTTTCAAAACGGTAGAAAGCGATCTGACGCACCACCGTGTTCAGCATGTCCTCCACTTTCCCCGCGAGCATCACCCGCCGCCGCTCGGGATCCCTCTCCGCATCCAGCAAGGCGCGGAAGGTGAGCATTTCGCCGAAAACGCTGGCGGTCTCGGCCAGAGTAAGCGGCGTTGCCGCGCGCAAATATCCTTGCTCTGCGGCCAATGTTTGATGCACGGCGTGGCCCAGCTCATGCGCAAGCGTCATCACATCGCGCACCCGTGCGTGATAATTCAGCAGCACATAAGGGTGTGCCGAAGGCACGGTGGGGTGCGCAAACGCGCCCGATGCCTTGCCGGGGCGAAGGGCCGCATCAATCCAGGGGCGGTCAAAGAAGCGCTCGGCAATCTCCGCCATCGTCGGAGAAAATCTCGCATACGCGGAAAGAACTTGTTCTTTCGCGTCCTGCCAGGAAATATGCCGATCTTGGTCTGCGGAAAGCGGTGCATTCCGGTCCCAGTGCGCAAGTTTGGGCAAGCCGAGCCATTTCGCTTTCAGCATGTAATAGCGATGCGAAAGCCGCCCGTAATCTGCGGCAACGGCTTCGGCCAGCGCGTCAACGACTTCATCTTCCACCATATTGGAAAGGTTGCGGTAGCTCACCGGCCGGGGGTAGCGCCGCCAGGTATCGACAATGTGCTTGTCCTTGGCAAGCGTGTTGATAATCAGCGAAAAAAGCCGAATCTGGCGTTGCAACGTCTCGCCGATGGCACGCCCGGCCGCTTCGCGCATTGCGCGCTCGGGGTGGGACAGCCGATCCAATGCCAGGCTCAACGTCAGCTCCTCTCCCGCAACGGGAATGCGCAAACCGGCAATTGTCTCGTCGAACAGGCGCATCCAGCTCAACGGGCCGGTCACCTCTTTTTCGTGCAACAGCCGCTCCAACTCCTCGGAAAGCAAATGCGGACGAAACAGCCGCACATCCCTGAGCCACGGTTGCCAGGCCGCCAGCGCAGGGTGGGAAAGCTTCGCGGCAAGCACCGCATCGTCCAGCTGATTGAGCTCCAAGGTAAAAAACAGCAGCCGGCTGCTGATCGCGGTCGTCCGCTCCGTGATCGTCTGATAAAATCGGCCGTAAAGGGGGTTGGTCGAATCGCTCGCAAACAACAATTGCGCATACGAGGAAAGCCGCGCCAGCCGCTCTTCAATCTGTTCGTACTCGGCAATCGCCGCCGCAAGTTTTGCCGACCCAAGCCCGGCAAGGCGTCCGGCATAGGCGTTTGCAAAGGCTGTTGCGGAAGCTTCCGCCCTCTCAAGATCGGCCGTGATCTCCGGACTTTCGAGGCCGGCATAGAGGTCGGTCAAATCCCACTGGGGCAGCTGTTCTGCGGCAGCGGCCTGCCCTTCCGGGGCAAGAAGGGGCAACCGCGGGAAACTGTGCATCGGGCAAACCTCGTCTTCAACAAAAGCGCTTCGTCCATGTAAGCGGTACGGAAGCAAGGTGAAAGAGCACGGCGCGCTCTTTGCCCGTTTTGGCCGCCCCCGCGACCCCGAAGCAAGCTTTTCTTACATCCCGAGCGCGCGCCGATAGACGTCCAGCAGAGTTTCCTGCTCTTCCACTTCTCTCGGTTCTTGCCGGCGCAGGCGAATCAGTTGCCGAAGCACCTTCACATCAAACCCGGCCGACTTCGCCTCCAGATAGATGTCCTTGATATCGTTGCCGAGCGCTTTGCGCTCCTCTTCCAGCCGTTCGATCCGCTCGACGATGCTGCGCAGCCGCTCGGCGGCAATCCCGCCGGTCTCGCTCACTCTGGTTTGCTTCTCGGTCGTATCCAGCGCCATCGGCTCGGCCCTCCTTCCCATGATCGGGAGGGCGGGCATAGCCAGAGCGCTCGGGTGGCGTCAATGACCCGGATGTGCCTTCTCGAACGCCGCCTTTTGCTCGGGCGTTGCCTCTTTCTGGTAGCGCGCGCGCCATTCCGCATAGGGCATTCCGTAAATGATCTCGCGGGCCTCCGAATCGGAAAGCGTCAGGCCTTTCATCTCCGCCGCTTCCCGATACCAGCGGGAAAGGCAGTTGCGGCAAAACCCGGCGAGATTCATCAAATCGATATTCTGCACATCGGTCCGTTCGCGCAGATGTTGCACAAGCCGCCGAAACGCCGCGGCCTCGAGCTCGGTTTGGGTGTTTGGGTCGATCGTGGGCACAGCCATCCGTTTTCTCCTTGATTCCGATCCTCATCCTGCCTCTCTTCTGACAGCTTAACATGGCGCAGCCGTTCTCTTTTCGCCATACTTGACCGAGCATGGTCCACTGAGGAGTGCATGATGGCCTGGGATGAACCCCGCGCGCGGAAGCTGCTTCGCGCTCTGTTCGATGGCGCCATCGCCAGCGCGAACCCGCGCCAAATCTTGGCCCGTCACCTGCCGCCCAAGCCCAAGGGCCGCGTGGTTGTCGTCGGGGCCGGCAAATCCGCCGCGGTCATGGCGGCGGCGGTAGAGGAAGCCTGGCCAGATGTGCCCCTGGAAGGTGTGGTGGTGACCCGCTACGGCCACGCCGTGCCGACCAAGCGCATCCGGGTCTTGGAAGCCGGCCATCCGGTGCCGGATGCCCAAAGCGAGAATGCGGCGCGGCAAATACTGGCCGCGGTGCGGGGACTCTCGCCCGAGGATCTCGTGCTCGCGCTGATCTCGGGCGGGGGCTCGGCACTCATGGCCCTGCCCGCCCCCGGGCTGACGCTTGCCGATAAGCAGGCGGTCAATCGCGCCTTGTTGGCCTCGGGCGCAACCATTACGGAGATGAATACGGTGCGGAAGCACCTCTCTGCCATCAAAGGCGGAAGGCTTGCCGCAGCTGCCGCGCCCGCGCGGTTGCTCTCGCTTGCCATCAGCGATGTCCCCGGCGATGATCCTGCGGTCATCGCCTCCGGCCCCACCGTGCCGGACCCGACCACCTTTGCCGAGGCGCGCGCAATCCTTGCCCGCTACGGCATTACCCCGCCCCCGGCGGTGGCGGCGCATCTCGCGGCCGCGCAAGACGAAACACCAAAACCCGGAAGCCTTCCGCATGCGGAATTTCGTTTGATCGCAACCCCGATGATGGCGCTTGCCGCAGCCGCCGAAATAGCACGTGGGCAAGGTCTCGTTCCGCTCATTTTGGGTGATGCCTTGGAAGGCGAGGCGCGCGAGATGGGCATCGTTTTCGCCGGCATCGCCCATTGCGTGCGCCGCCATGGCCACCCCCTCGCGCCGCCGGCGGTTCTGCTTTCGGGCGGCGAAACCACGGTGAGCATCGGCAGCGGGCCCGCAGGGCGGGGCGGACGCAACATGGAATTTCTCTTGAGCCTGGCGATTGCGCTGGCCGAAGCGCCCGCCATCTGGGCTGTGGCAGGCGATACCGACGGCATTGACGGCACCGACGATGCCGCAGGCGCCATCATCACCCCCGACTCGCTCGCCCGCGCCCGCGCGCTCGGGTTGGATCCCCGCGCCGTCCTCGCCAGCCATGATAGTTATACGCTCTTTCAGGCGCTTGGGGACTTGATCTGCACGGGCCCCACCCTCACCAACGTCAATGACATGCGCGCGATTTTGATTGCCTAAAGCGAGTTCCCTCAAACACGCGAGGATAAAGGCATGAGCACGCGTATCCGCATGCGCCGTCGCCGGCACACAAAGATTGTGGCCACAATCGGGCCGGCAAGCTCTTCGCCGGAAATGTTGACGCGGCTTTTTCACGGCGGGGCGGATGTCTTCCGCCTCAACTTTTCCCATGGCACCCATGCCGAGCACGCCCAGCGCATCGCCATCATCCGCCAAATCGAGGAAAAAGAGGGCCGCCCCATCGGCATTTTGGCCGACATGCAAGGCCCGAAACTCAGGGTTGGGCAGTTCCGCGGCGGGCGGGCGCATCTGCAAACGGGGCAGATCTTCCGGCTCGACCTCAACCCTACCCCCGGCGATGCGCGGCGGGTGAACCTGCCGCATCCGGAAATTATCCGTGCCGCGGGGATCGGCACCACGCTGCTGATCGACGACGGCAAGCTTCGACTTCGCGTGGTGCGCCAGCGCGATGACCATTTGGAAGCCGAGGTGCTGGTCGGCGGGCCGATTTCCGATCACAAAGGCGTCAATGTCCCCGACGTGGTTTTGCCGATTCCGGCCCTGACGGAGAAAGATCGGCAAGATATCGCCTTCGCCTTGGAGCACGGCGTGGATTACATTGGCCTTTCTTTTGTGCAGCGTCCCGAAGACGTGGCGGAAGCCAAAACCCTGATCAACGGCCAAGCATGGGTTCTCACCAAGCTGGAGAAGCCGAAAGCGCTCGAGAATCTGGATGCGATCTTGGCACTTTCCGAGGCGGTCATGGTCGCGCGCGGCGATCTCGGCGTCGAATTGCCGCCGGAAGAAGTGCCGCTTGCGCAAAAACGCATCGTGCGCGCCGCACGCCAGCGCGGGCGGCCGGTGGTCGTCGCAACCCAGATGCTGGAGAGCATGATCAATTCCCCCTCGCCGACCCGCGCAGAGGCCTCCGATGTCGCTACCGCTGTTTTCGATGGCGCCGATGCGGTGATGCTCTCCGCCGAAACCGCGGCCGGGCAATACCCTTATGAGGCGGTGAACATGATGGACCGCATCATCGCCCGGGTCGAGCAAGATCCCGGATGGCGCGCCTTGATGGATGCCTCCCGCCCCGCCCCGGAACGCTCCTCTGCCGATGCCATTTGCGCCGCGGCGCGGCAGGTGACACACGTGATCGGCGCGCAGGCGATCGTTGCGTTTACGACGTCGGGATCCACCGCGCTCAGAATGGCGCGCGAACGGCCGGAGGGCCCGGTCATCGGCATCACCACCGAGGCCATGGTAGCCCGCCGGTTGGCCTTGGTGTGGGGCGTGCACGCCGTGGTCACGCAACCCACCCATTCGATGTCAGAGACCGTTGCGCGCGCCTTGCGCGTGGCGCATCAGGAACGGTTTGCCACCCCTGGGGATGAAATCGTTGTGGTCGCGGGGATTCCGTTCGGCCAGGCCGGCACCACCAATGCCCTGCGGGTGGCGCGGGTGAAATAGAAGCTCAGTTCACCGGGAGCAGAACCACCGGTTTGAGCTTCGCTCGGCAAAGAAGTCTTCCCAACCCCTTTCGCCGAGCGAAAACCCCTCCTCCCCAAACCCGGCGGTTGTTTTTGCCGTGGCGGCCTTGCCGCTCTCGTGCAGTCTCGGCGAGGCCGCGGCTTTATTGGCACGACTCGCGTATTTTGTCATTATAAAATTTCGGTTTGATGACAAAATCACAAAGACCCCATCGACACATCTGTTGTGCTATGCAACATTCGGGGTCATCGCAGATCCCGATCCCCCTGGAAAACCCGCTTCCGATGGCCCGCGCATCCGGCTAGGGTAGGGCTGCCGAACACCTTTCACAAACCTGGATGTTTGTTCCGATGCGTCTTTCCCGCTCCCTGATCCCCACTCTCAAGGAAAACCCGGCAGATGCGCAAATCGTCTCGCACCGGCTGATGCTGCGGGCGGGGCTAGTGCGGCAAACCTCGGCGGGCATTTATGCCTGGTTGCCGGCCGGTTTTCGCGTCTTGCAAAAAATCGCGCAGATCGTGCGCGAAGAACAGGATGCCATCGGCGCGCAGGAGCTGCTGATGCCCACGATCCAGCCGGCGGAACTCTGGCGCGAAAGCGGACGTTACGATTCTTACGGCAAAGAAATGCTGCGCATCCGCGACCGGCACGACCGCGAGCTCCTTTACGGCCCCACCAATGAGGAGATGATCACCGACCTTTTCCGCCAGTCGGTGCGCTCGTATCGGGAACTTCCGCAGATCGTCTATCATATTCAGTGGAAGTTTCGCGATGAGGTGCGGCCCCGCTTCGGGGTGATGCGCGGGCGCGAATTCCTGATGAAAGACGCCTATAGTTTCGATCTGGATTACGCCGGCGCGTTGCGCAGCTATCGGCAGATGATGCTTGCCTATATGCGCACCTTTCAACGGATGGGCTTGAAGGCGATCCCGATGCAGGCGGAAACGGGGCCGATCGGCGGCGATCTCAGCCACGAATTCATTATTCTGGCCCCGACCGGAGAGAGCCAGGTCTTCTACGATGCCGCCTTTGAAGACATCGACTACTCGGGAAGCAATTTCGACCATACTGAGGATGCAGACCTTGCCCGGTTTGCCGCCTTGATGACGACGCACTATGCCGCCACCGACGAGAAACACGACCCGGAACTCTTTGCTTCCATCCCGCGTGAGCGGCGCCGCGAGGGGCGGGGGATCGAGGTCGGCCATATTTTCTATTTCGGCACGAAATACAGCAAGCCGATGAATTTCGCCATCGCCATGCCTGACGGAAAACTGGGTTTCCCGGAAATGGGAAGCTACGGCATCGGCGTGAGCAGGCTTGTCGGCGCCATTATCGAGGCCTCGCACGATGATCACGGCATTATTTGGCCTGACGTGGTCGCCCCGTTTCGCGCCGCCATTTTAAATCTCAAACCCGAGGATCCCGCTTGCACCGCCCTTTGCGAAAAATGCTATGCCGCGCTTGGCAACGAGGCACTCTATGATGATCGGGCGGAACGCCCGGGCGTGAAATTCGCCGATGCCGATCTGATGGGCCATCCGTGGCAGATTATCGTCGGGCCGCGCGCAGCGGCGCAAGGCATGGTGGAACTCAAGCGTCGGGCCAGCGGCGAGCGGCATGAACTTTCGCTGCAATCCGCCCTGGAAAAACTCGGCGCGCATGCGTAAGAAGCGGCGGCATCAGCATCGGCAGCCTAAGGGCAAGAGCGCTTCACGCGGCAACACTCATCGGTCTCGGTATCGCTAACAATGTTTAACGCTTTCGAACGCGCTGTCGCCGGCCGGTATTTGCGGGCGCGACGGGGTGAACGGTTCGTTTCCATCATCGCGGGCTTTTCTTTGATCGGCATCGCGCTCGGGGTCGCCACCCTCATCATCGTCATGAGCGTGATGGGCGGATTCAAAGTGGATTTGCTCAATCGCATCTTGGGCCTCAACGGCCATCTCGGCATTTTTGCGGAGGGCACGTCGCTGCGCGATTATGAACCGCTGCTTTCGCGCATCCGCAAAATCCCCAACATCACCTCGGCCGTGCCCGTGGTCGATGGTCAGGCCCTCTTCACCGTTGCGGAGGGCGGCGGCGTGGGCGGCCTTGTGCGCGGCATTCGCCCGCAGGATCTGCGCGCGCTGCATGCCGTCAGTGATCACATCCGCGCCGGCTCTTTGCAGGATTTTGAAGGGGATGATGCCATTGCCGTCGGCGTTGGTCTTGCCAACCATCTCGGTCTCGCGATCGGCAGCAATCTCACGCTGATTTCGCCGCAAGGCGCGGCCACCGCTTTCGGCACCGTTCCCCGCGTGCGGGCCTATCGCGTCGTTGCGATCTTCCAAGTCGGCATGAATGAATATGATAGCAACTACGTTTTTCTGCCGCTCCATGCGGCGCAGGTTTTTTTCCAGCAGAAAGACGCCATTACACAAATCGAGATCAGGGTTGCGGATCCGCTGCGCGTAGCGGAAGTCACCGCGGCCATTCGCGAAAAACTCGGCGATCTGCCCGTTCGTATCATCGATTGGCAACACAGCAACGATAGCTTCTTTGCCGCGGTGCAGGTAGAACAGAACGTGATGTTCCTGATTCTCACACTTATTATCCTCGTTGCCGCGTTCAATGTGGTGTCATCCCTGATCATGATGGTCAAAGATAAAACCAAAGACATCGCGGTGCTGCGCACCATCGGCGCGGCGCGCGGCGCTATTATGCGTATTTTCTTTATGTGCGGCGCATCCGTGGGTGTGGCAGGCACGCTGATCGGAACCGTCATCGGCGTGGTGTTCTGCCGCAATATCCAAAGCATCCAGCATTGGGTGGAGGCGGTAACCGGCACGCAGGTTTTCAACCCCGAGGTCTATTACCTCACCCACTTGCCGGCGCGGCTTGATTGGCACGAAGTCGTGCAAATCATCGTCATGGCGCTCGGCCTTTCCTTTATCGCAACGCTTTACCCGAGCTGGCGCGCCGCGCGGACCGACCCGGTGGAAGCACTCCGGCATGAATGAGCCGCTGCAGCTCGCGGGGATTTGGCGCATCTATCGCACCGAGGCCGGCGAACTGCCGGTGTTGTGCGGGGCGGATCTTTGCTTGCGGGAAGGCGAAATCGTCGCCCTTGTCGGCCCCTCGGGCAGCGGCAAATCCACGCTGCTGCATCTGGCCGGCCTTTTGGAAAAGCCCGACGGCGGCAGTGTCTACGTCAACGGCCGCGACGCTGCCGCGCTTTCTGACGACCAACGCACCGCGATCCGACGCGATGAGATCGGGTTTGTCTATCAATTCCACCACTTGCTGGCCGAGTTTACCGCGCTAGAAAACGTGATGCTGCCGCAAATGGCGGCCGGGGTTGCGCGCCGTGAAGCCAAAGCAAGAGCCGAAGAACTTTTATACATGCTTGGCCTGTCCGAGCGGTTGCACCATCTTCCCGGCAAACTTTCCGGCGGTGAACAACAAAGAGTGGCCATCGCGCGGGCATTGGCCAACGCGCCTGCGGTGCTGTTGGCGGATGAGCCGACCGGCAACCTCGACGTGCACACCGCCGATGTCGTGTTCGAAGCGCTCTTGGGCATCGTGCGCGCGCAAGGTGTGGCTGCGCTGATCGCCACCCACAATCCGGCGCTGGCGCTTCGGATGGACCGTCGCGTGACGTTGCAGGAAGGCAAGATCGAGGAGCTTTAACCCATGCCGCATGCGCGCTTCGTGCATCTTCGTGTGCATTCGGCGTACTCGCTCAGCGAGGGGGCCATCAAGGCCGATAAAATCCCCGCTCTCGCACGCGCGGCCCAGATGCCGGCGGTGGCCATCACCGATAGCGGAAATCTCTTCGGCGCGCTGGAATTCAGCCAAGCTTGCGCGCAGCAAGGGGTGCAGCCGATTTTGGGCTGCCAAATCGCGCTCACGCGCCAGGATAACCCGCGCCTGCCGCCGGATCCTCTTGTGTTGCTTGCGCAAAACGAACAGGGGTTTGCCAATCTGCAGCGGCTTTCCTCGCTCGGCTTCCTCAACACGGAAGCGGGGCTCAAACCGCAGATCGGCCTTCCTACGCTGGCGGAATATGCCGCTGGGTTGATTTTGCTCACCGGTGGCCCCTCCGGCCCGCTCGGCCGCTTGCTCGCCGAGGGACAAAAGGCGGAAGCCGAACGCCTGTTTGCGGCGCTCTGCGAAAGCTTTGCCGATCGCATCGTGATGGAACTGCAACGCCACGGGCTTGCCGCCGAGCGTGCCGTGGAACCGGCTTTGATCGCGCTCGCCGATACCGCGGGCGTTCCGCTCGTTGCCACCAACGATTGCTATTTCGCCTCTCCGTCGATGTATGAGGCGCATGATGCCCTGCTCTGCATCGCCGAGGGCAAGCTGCTTTCGGATCCCGACCGCCGCCGCGTCACCCCGGAGCATTGGTTCAAACCGGAAGAGGCGATGCGCGCCGCATTTGCCGATTTGCCGGAAGCTTGCGACAACACCCTTGCCATTGCCAAGCGTTGCGCCGTGATGGCGGAGCCGCGCAAACCCGTCTTGCCGGCCTCGCCCAAAGTTCGCCCCGGGGAAAGCGAAGAGGAAACGCTCCGCAAAATGGCGCGGGAGGGGCTCGCGCTCCGGCTTCGCACCATGGATCTGTCCGCCGAGAGCGAAGCACATTACCGCGAACGCCTGGAATATGAGCTCGGCGTGATTTCGCGCATGGGATTTGCCGGCTACTTCCTGATTGTTTCCGATTTCATCCAATGGGCAAAAGCACAAGGCATTGCGGTCGGGCCGGGCCGCGGCTCCGGCGCCGGTTCGCTGGTGGCATGGGCGCTCCGCATTACCGATTTGGATCCTTTGCGTTTCAACCTGCTGTTTGAGCGGTTTTTGAATCCGGAACGCATTTCCATGCCGGATTTTGATATCGATTTTTGCCAAGAGCGGCGCGATGAGGTTATTGCCTATGTCTGTCGCGAGTACGGCGCCGATCGGGTTGCGCAAATCATCACCTTCGGCAAGCTGCAGGCGCGCGCGGCGGTGCGCGACGTCGGCCGTGTGCTCGGCATGCCTTATGGACAAGTCAACAAAATCGCCGAACTTATCCCGAACAATCCGGCGCACCCGGTCAGCCTGCAACAGGCGATCGAAGGCGAAAAGCGGCTGCAACAACTCCGTGACGAAGACGAATCGGTTCGACGCCTTTTGGAAATCGCTTTACAAATTGAGGGACTGTATCGGCATGCCAGCACGCATGCGGCGGGAATCGTCATCGGCAACCGGCCGCTCATTGAACTTGTGCCGCTTTATCGTGATCCGCGCTCGGAGCTTTTGGTCACGCAATATTCCATGAAGTATGTCGAGCAGGCCGGCCTCGTGAAATTCGATTTTCTGGGGCTTGCAACGCTCACCATTTTGCAAAAATCGGTTGCGCTGTTGAAAACGCTCGGCACCGATGTCGATCTTGCGCAGATCCCCCTCGATGATCCGCGCACCTATGAAATGCTCCAGCGCGGTGATGCCGCCGGCGTGTTTCAATTTGAAAGTCAGGGCATTCGCGATGTCCTGCGGCAGATGCGCCCTGATCGGTTTGAAGATCTCATTGCCGCGGTCGCGCTTTATCGCCCGGGGCCGATGGCAAACATCCCCGCTTATTGTCAGCGTAAACACGGCGAGGCGTGGGAGCCGCCGCATCCCGCCCTTCGCGAACTCCTCGAAGAGACCTACGGCATTATTATTTACCAAGAACAGGTCATGCAAATCGCCCAAAAGCTTGCGGGTTACACGTTGGGCGGGGCCGACCTGCTGCGCCGCGCGATGGGCAAGAAAATCCGCGCCGAGATGGAAGCGCAACGCAACGTTTTTGTGGAGGGCGCCGTGGCGCGCGGCATCAGCCTCGACAAGGCTCGCGAAATTTTCGACCTGATGGAAAAATTCGCAGATTACGGCTTCAACAAATCCCACGCTGCGGCCTACGCGTTGGTCGCTTATCAAACCGCCTGGATGAAAGCGAATCATCCCGTGGCATTTCTTGCCGCATGTCTTTCGCTTGCCATCAACAATACCGACAAACTTGCCCTGTTGCGCCAGGAAGCAAACCGGCTCGGGATTGCCGTCTTGCCCCCGGATATCAATCGATCCGGGGCGGATTTCGTCATCGAGCGCCAACCGGACGGAACCTACGCCATTCGCTATGCGCTTGCCGCGATCAAGAAGGTCGGGTTCGCCGCCATGCAGTCGGTGGTAGCGGCGCGCGGCGAGAGGCCGTTTCGGGATCTCTCCGACTTCGCCCAAAGGATCGACCCCACGGCGCTGAACCGCATGCAACTCGAAAGCCTCGCGCGTGCCGGGGCCTTCGATTCGCTGGAAAAAAACCGCGCCCGGGTGTTTGCCTCCGCCGAGCTTATTCTGCGCCGCGCGCAGGCCGCCGCGGCGGAACGTGCCAGCGGGCAGATGGGGTTGTTCGGCTCCGAGCCGCAGAGCGAGCGCTTGCGGCTGGCCGAGGCGGCGGAATGGGAGCCCATGGAAGCCTTGAGCTATGAGGCCGAAGCCATTGGTTTTCATCTCACCGCCCACCCGCTGGACGCCTACAGCCATTTGTTCCGTCGCCTCGGCGTGGTGCCAAGCAACCAGCTTTATGCCCGCGCCGCCGCCGGGCCGGCAAAGGTCGCGCTCGCCGGCACCGTCATCGCCGTCAAAACCCGCAACACCCGCACCGGCAGCCGCATGGCCTGGGTGCGGCTTTCGGATCTCGCCGGAACCTACGAGGTCACCGCGTTCAGCGAAACCCTCGCGCGTGCCGAAAGCCTGCTGGCAGCCGGAATGAGCCTGCTGGTTCAGGCCGAGATTCGGCTGGAAGGCGAAACGCTCCGCATCACCGCCCAGGATTTTGCCTCGCTCGATCAGGCCGCCGCCGATACCGCCTCCGGTTTGCGCTTGCGGCTCAATGCCCCCATCGCGGTGCCGCAACTCCGCGCGATTTTGGAGAAAGAAGCCGGCGGGCGCGGGCGCGTGGTTCTGCTCGCCCGGCTGGATGCCCATCAGTCGGCGGAAATAAGCCTGCCCGGCCGTTACGCCCTCTCGCCCCGGTTCCGCCACGCGGTGAAGATGCTTCCCGGGGTTGAGGCGATGGAGGAACTCTAGGCCCGGACGCGATCGGCCCAAGGCGATGGCCGCGTCTGCGGTAGCCTGTTACCGCATACGGAAAGGCTTGACGCCGTCCGGCATTTTGGCCAGAAGTGCCCCCGCATTGCAAAAAGGACCCGAGGATGAAAGCCACTCTCTCGCTCAAACCGGCAGAGGTCAAAAAAGATTGGGTGCTCATCGATGCCGAAGGCGTTGTCCTTGGCCGCCTGGCGGCGTTCGTGGCCGCTCGTCTGAGGGGCAAGCATAAGCCGCAATTCACGCCGCATGTCGATTGCGGCGATCATGTGGTGGTGATCAATGCCGCGAAAGTGCGCGTTACCGGAAAGAAGCTCGATCAGTCCGTATTTTATTATCACACCGGCTATCCCGGCGGCATCAAGGGCCGCACGCTACGCCAGCGGCTGGAAAGCAAGCACCCCGAGCGCGTCATCGCAAAAGCGGTGGAACGCATGATCACCCGCGGTCCGCTGCAGCGCAGGCAGATGCGCAATCTGCACGTCTATCCGGGGCCCGAGCATCCGCATGCGGGGCAAAACCCAAAGCCGCTCGATTTTGCCGCGCTCAACCCCAAAAACAAAAGAGGTTAAGGCCCCGCCATGTCCGGAACGCAAACCCGCACTCTGGCTGATTTGAAAGAACTCGCCGTCACCGCCCCGATCGAGCCGCCCAAGCGCGAGCCCAAGCGTGACGCGCTGGGGCGCGCTTACGCCACCGGCCGGCGCAAAAATGCGGTCGCTCGGGTCTGGATCAAGCCCGGCAAAGGCGAAATCATGGTGAATGGCCGGCCGGCCGCCCAATACTTTGCCCGCCCCGTGCTGCGCATGCTCATCACGCAACCCTTCCTCGTCGCCGATCGCTACAACCAGTTCGATGTCTACTGCACGGTCTCCGGCGGCGGCCTTTCCGGCCAAGCCGGCGCGCTCCGCCACGGCATCAGCCGGGCTTTGTGCAATTACGAACCGGAACTCCGCAGCATTTTGAAAATGGCCGGATTTTTGACGCGCGACCCCAGGGTGGTCGAGCGCAAGAAATACGGCCGCCGCAAAGCGCGCCGGCGCTTCCAATTCAGCAAGCGCTGACGCCCAGGGCGAAATTCTGCCTCCGGCTCCCCGTTTCGGGGCTTGTGCCGCGTGGTGCTTTCCCCTTTGATGGAGGCAAGGAGCAAGCCAATGGTACGGCGCATTTTCATTGATGGCGAAGCCGGCACCACCGGGCTCGGCATTCGTGCGCGCCTGCAAGCCATCCCGGAGGTCGCGCTTTGCCACGTTCCTCCCGAACACTACAAAAACCCGGAGGCGCGGGCGGCGGCCATGCGCGCGGCCGAGCTGGTGGTGCTCTGCCTTCCCGATGCCGCGGCCCGCGAAGCGGTCGCCATTGTGGATTCGCTCGGCCCCGAGCGGCCCAAAATTCTCGATGCCAGCACCGCCCATCGCACCGCTCCCGGCTGGGTCTACGGCTTCCCCGAGCTTTCCCCCGAGCAGGAGAGCTTAATCGCCAAGGCGGACCGCGTCGCCAACCCCGGCTGCTACGCCACGGGCGCGATCGCGCTGCTGCACCCGCTCATTGCCGCCGGCTTGCTGCCGCCTTCGCATCCGCTGTGCATCAGTGCGGTCAGCGGCTACAGCGGCGGCGGGCGCAGCATGATCGCGGCGCACGAGACCGCGGGCGGGCCGGCCTTCGAACTCTATGCGTTGGAGCTGGAGCACAAGCACCTGCCCGAGATCGAGCGCTATGCGCCGCTCAGCCGTCGGCCGATTTTCCTGCCCTCCGTCGGGCATTTTCGGCAGGGCATGTTGGTGTCCATCCCGCTGCATCTGGACACTCTTCCCTCTCGCCCGAAAGCCGCGGATCTCGCCGCCGCCCTGGCCGCCCATTATCGCAGCGCCAAGCGGGTGCGCGTCTTGCCCGCCGAGGCCGGCGGGCGGCTGGAGCCCCAAGCCTTGAACGATACCGACGTGATGGAGCTTTTTGTCTTCGGCAACGAGGCCCGCCACCAAGCCGTGCTGGTGGCGCGGCTGGATAACCTCGGCAAAGGCGCTTCGGGGGCTGCGGTGCAGAATGTGCTGCTCATGCTCGGCCTGCCCGACCGCATGGCTTTATCCGTTCCCGAGAAGGACACCGTCCATGCCTGACGAAGCTCCGCTTTTGCAAGGTTCGGCCGCACGCGTGGGCCAAGGCCCGCTTTTTGCCTTCGCCGGCGTAAGCCCGCGCATCGCGCCCGATGCCTGGATTGCGCCCACCGCCGCCGTGATCGGCAATGTGGAGATCGGCGCGCAAACCAGCGTTTGGTTTCACTGCGTCCTGCGCGGCGATACCAACTTCATCCGCATCGGGGCCCGCTGCAATATCCAAGACGGCACCGTTATTCACGTCAACGAAGGTGAGCCATTCGCCACGTGGATCGGCGATGAGGTGTCCATCGGCCATGCCGCAATCGTGCACGCGTGCCGGCTGGAGAACCGCGCCTTTGTCGGAATGGGGGCCACCGTTCTCGACGGCGCGGTCATCGAGGAAGGCGGCATGCTGGCCGCCGGCGGGCTGCTGGCGCCGGGCAAGCGTATCGGCCGCGACGAACTTTGGGCAGGCTCGCCGGCTCGGCTCATGCGGGTGATGAGTGCCGAGGAGCGCGCGGCCTTCGATCGCGTGGCCCGCCATTATGTGAACCTGGCCGCGCGGTTTCGCGAAGGGCTTGCACCGCTCCCTTAACGCCGCCCTTGCCTTTCGCCGCAGCCCGCGCGCGGTGCTTGGCAGGGCGAAGACGGAATGCGCCAAAGAGGGATGCTGTCCCCTGCCGGCAGGAGACGGAACGGATGTGTTTGTTTAGCTAACATTTTCTCTTGCGCTATGTTAGAAATTATGCCATATTGGCGTTATGTCGGTTTCGCAAACGCTCGGGTCCCATCCCTCTCTGTTAGAAACACCAACGCCGCCGGTGCTGACGGAGGACACGTCGCCGGCGAGAGATACTCCGGCCGCGCTGGTCAAGCCGCGCCGCAAGCCGGAACCCGCCTGGAAACGTTACGACCACCTCATCCACGACGGCCCGGCCTATTTCGCCGCACTCCGCAAGGACCGGCTCGCCCAAGCGCGGGCCGCGCGGCAGGAAAAGGTGCGCCAGGCCGCGCTTGCCCTGTTCGCCGCGCGCGGGGTGGCGGCCACCTCGCTCGCGCGCCTCGCCTGGCAGATGGAGCTTTCGCCCGCAAGCCTCCGCCGCGCCTATCCGGACAAAGCCACGCTGCTCGCCGCCATTCTGGAAGAGCACGCGAACGCGCTGC